>ERZ857801.1877-NODE-1877-length-20021-cov-3.258940_pt1 | contig 20021 bp, 19 predicted proteins | sample MGYA00519762_ERZ857801 | MGnify/ENA primary metagenome ERZ857801 (study PRJEB31778, sample SAMEA3449368) | human gut metagenome | biome: human gut; feature: human-associated habitat; material: faeces | place: United Kingdom | collected 2010/2012 ...
AGATGCAGGATGTCGTGATGAAATTATTGATCTATGTTGTCAATCGTTAAAAAATAAAGATTTATTAACAATGTATCAGATTTTACAGAAACATCGTCAAACATTATTAAATAACTTACATATTTATCAAAAGAAATTAGATTGTTTAGATTATTTACTTTTTCAAATAGAAAAGAGTGGTGAATTATGAAATATGTCACATTAAATAATGGAGTTCAAATGCCAATGCTGGGTCTTGGAACATGGGACTTACGCGGTGAAGAAGGAAAACAGGCGATAATCAATGCTTTAGATGTTGGATATCGTTTGATTGATACAGCTAAGATGTATGGCAATGAAGATATAGTTGGTCAAGCTATAGTGGAAAGTAGTATACCAAGAAGCGAAATCTTTATAACCACAAAACTCAATTCATCATGTCTTGGTTATAGCCAGGCCAAAAAAGGAATTGAACAATCACTAAAAGAATTACAGACCAATTATATTGATTTGTTGTTGATTCATGAACCTTATGCAAAATCATTAGACATGTATAAAGCTATGAAGGAAGCTTATCAACAAAAGAAAGTCAGAGCGATTGGTATTTCTAATTTTCAGGGACAGCATTATGATTATTTTATACAAAACTGTGGCATGATACCAGCTGTTCATCAAATAGAATCACATGTTTATCATTCACAGTTAAAATTTAAGCAAAGAATGGAAAAAGATGGTGTACAAATGGAATCTTGGGCATCTTTTACAGAAGGTAGAAAAGATATTTTTCATGAACCATTGTTGATGGAGATAGCTAACAAGTATCATAAAAGTGTCGCACAAATTGCATTGGCTTATTTGATTCAAAATGGTATTGTGGTGATTCCTAAAACAATTCATAAAGAAAGAATGATTGAGAATATGGATGTTTTTGATATTGTTTTGAGCCAAGATGATATGTATCGCATTCAAACATTAGATCTAGGACAATCATTATTTCACTGGTATGATTAAAGGAGTATCCATATGAGAAGATTAACATTAATAGGATTAGTTGTATCTTTGATTTGTCTATGTGGCTGCCAAAAAAAAGAAGATCAAGAACAGCCTGTATCTTCATCTTATGTATTTCACTTAGATGAGGGCTATGTCACTTTAAATAGTGGTTATGATATGCCTACCAATGGAATAGGAACTTATAGTTTAACAGGTGATGAATGTTATAAGGCCATTACAAGTGCATTAAAATCTGGGGTGAGACTGATTGACACAGCCTACATGTACCACAATGAAGAAGAAATTGGACAAGCCATCAGAGATTCAGGAATTGACCGTGAAGATATTTTTGTTATTACAAAGATATATCCTACACAATATGATAATCCTCAAGAAGCTATTGATTTGGCTTTAGAGAAACTTGATATTGACTATATTGATATGATGTTGTTGCATCATCCTGGTGATGGAGATATAGTAGCTTATCAGATGATGGAAGATTATGTTGAGGAAGGCAAAATACATTCTATAGGATTATCTAATTATTACATTGAAGAATTAGAAAACTTTTTACCTCAAGTGAATATAAAACCAGCTCTTGTACAAAATGAAATTCATCCCTATTATCAAGAGTTGGATGTTGTGCCTTATATTCAAAGTCAGGGGATAGTGATGCAGGGGTGGTATCCTTTTGGTGGAAGAGGTCATACATCAGAGTTACTCAATGATGAAACAATTGTAGAAATTGCTAATCGTCATCATGTGAGTGCTGCCCAAGTGATCTTAAGATGGAATCTGCAAAGAGAGGTTGTTGTAATACCAGGTTCAAGTAATCCAGAGCATATTCAAGAAAATACAGAAATCTATCATTTTTCATTAACAGATGAAGAAATGAAAATGATTGAAGAGTTGAATCGTGATGAAAAACATGATTGGTATTAAAAATCTTGATTTAAAGTTAACTTTATAGTTTAGAATCATTGGAAATGGAGGAATTAAAAATGGAAGAACAATTACATTTAGTTGAAGAATGGGATAAAACTTTCCCAAAAAGTGATAAAGTGAATCATAAGAAAGTAACATTTCATAATCGTTATGGCATTACATTAGCGGCTGATTTATATGAACCAAAAGAATATCAGGGAAAATTAGCTGCGATTGCAGTTTGTGGACCTTTTGGTGCTGTCAAAGAACAAGCATCAGGCTTATATGCACAAACAATGGCTGAAAGAGGGTTTTTAACTATAGCTTTTGACCCATCATATACAGGAGAAAGTGGAGGAACACCTCGTTATATGGCTTCACCTGATATCAATACAGAGGATTTTCAGGCAGCTGTTGATTTCTTATCTATACAAGAAAATGTTGATCCTGAAAAAATCGGTATTATAGGTATTTGTGGTTGGGGTGGACTTGCTTTAAACACTGCATCTATTGATACAAGAGTCAAAGCTACAGTCGCTTCAACAATGTATGATATGTCAAGAGTGGGTTCAAAAGGATATTTTGATGCCAATGATAGTGAAGAAGAAAGATATCAGTTACGTCTTAACTATAATGCACAAAGAATTAAAGATTACCAATCTGGAACATATCAAAGAGCTGGTGGTGTTGTGGATCCATTACCTGAGGATGCTCCATTTTATGTGAAAGATTATTATGATTATTATAAAACACAACGTGGATATCATAAACGTTCATTAAATTCTAATGAGGGATGGAATGTGATTGGGACGATGTCATTTTTAAATCAACCTATTTTACAATATACAAATGAAATTAGAAATTCTGTTTTGATTATTCATGGTGAAAAAGCACATTCTTGTTATATGAGTCAAGACGCTTATCAGGCTATGATGAATCATAATCCATGTCCTGACAATAAAGAGTTATTGATTATTCCTGATGCAGTGCATACGGATTTGTATGATCAGATGGATATCATTCCATTTGATAAAATAGCTGACTTTATGAATACTTATTTGAAATAGAAAAAATGAGTTCATTATCAAATGATAGTGAACTCATTTTTTAAAGAACTTCTTTTTTATCTGTTTTTTGAATATAATCTTTTCTTTTTTGTAGATTAATTTCATAATTTTTACTGAAGACACAGGCATATAAAACATCTAAAAGATAATGAATAGCCTGATTAGAAGCAAAAGGTGCTATTTTTGCATATCTTTTTTCTTTGTCTGGAATATAAAGATGAGCTTTTGTACAGGCAACAAGTCTATTATCATGATATCCAGTTATAGAAATCGTTGGACATGGACAATTGATAATAAGAGGTGTTAAATCCAAATCTTGAAATGTTTCACCAGAATAAGAGATAAAAATACAACAATCATCTTTTTTTATTGTTTGGAATATAAAACTGAAATCATCTCTATTTGTAATAATGGTAACTGGTTTAAATAGAAATCTCATTTTATATTGAAAATCATGGGTAATAGAAGCTGTATTAGACATAGCAAAGATGTAGACACGACTGCAAGATGAAAGAAACATAACGGATTTTGATAATTCATCGTGGTGAAGAAGTTGAGCTGTTTCATGAATAACATTGCTTTCCAGTTGTTCTATATGTGATGCAATTGTTTGAATGGAGTCACCATATGAAAAGGGAAAGTTGGCATCTATAAGATGATCTGATTTATATAAATAATTTTTTTCTGTAAAAATAGCTGATCTTAAAGAAAGCCAGCCATCATAACCAAGTTTCTTTGCCAATCTGATAGTCGTTGAAGCAGATGTATAAGTTGCTTTAGAAATATCTGATGCGGATAATTGTAATATATCTCCTTCATATTGTATAAGATAATTGGCGACAGTGATTTCATTGGGTGATAAATTTTCTGTATTTTGCAATTTGTCCAGTACAATCATAATCATACCTCCGTTGATAATATTATAAATAGAATTGAATTGAAATTCCAGTTTTATATATTTTTCAAAAAGAAACTCTGGAAAGTTATTTCGATGAAATGGCAGGATATTGTATTTGGATATGCTTTTATCAATAATGTAGATAGACAAGATTCATCATGGCTTGTCTTTATAAAAAATTTAAAGGAGGAGATAAGGTATGAGTTTTTCAAAAGATTTTTTATGGGGAACTTCAATCAGTGCAGCACAAGCTGAAGGAGGCTGGAATGAAGGAGGAAAAGCACCAGTTCAAGTTGATTTTGCTGATGTGGGATCTGCATCATCAAGTGGTAGACATTTGATTTATAAGAAAAAAGATGGTAGCAAAGGAGAATTAACGGGAGCTTATGCTATGTTTCCGCATTTACCTGAAGGAGGAGAATATGCATCTTTTGATGATGTTTATTATTCAAATAGAAAAGCTTCAGATTTTTATCATCATTATAAAGAAGATATTGCTTTAATGGCAGAAATGGGATTTTCAACATTTAATACAACGATTTCCTGGGCACGTATTTTTCCATATGGGATTCAAGGTGGAGTCAACCAGGAAGGTGTAGAGTTTTATAGAAATGTTTTTAAAGAATTAAGAAAATATAATATTGATCCTATTATTACACTTTATAAATATGATGAACCTATTTATTTTGAACAGACGTATGGTGGCTGGTCAAATAGAAAAATGATTGATGAATTTGTAAAATTTGCTAGAGTCTGCTTTATTGAGTATAAAGATTTAGTTAACAAGTGGATCACTTTTAATGAGATTAATGTTCTACTTTTGTTTAGAAATCTACCACATAATCAAAAAATAGCTCAGGAGCGCTATCAGGAATTGCACCATCAGTTAGTTGCTTCCGCAAGGACTGTTAAACTAGCTCATCAAATCAATCCTCAAAATAAGGTGGGGTGTATGATGGCAGGAATGTGTACATATCCTTTAACACCTGATCCTGTAGATGTCATGGAAAATTACAAATACTTCCAAGATATTTTCTGTTATGCAACTGATACTATGATTAGAGGTCAATATCCATCATTTGCAAAACGCATGTGGAAAGAAGATGAAGTTGAAGTCATTATGACTGATCAGGATTTAAAAGATTTAAAAGAAGGAACAGTCGAATTTTTAGGTTTCTCTTATTATATGTCACAATGTCGAACAACACATACAGATGCTAATATGACAAAAGGAAATATTTTTACTGGTTTTGAAAATCCTTATTTACAAAAAAGTGAATGGGGTTGGCAAATTGATCCTTTAGGACTTAAGTATTATATGCATTACATTTATGATCGCTATCAGATTCCTTTATTGATTATTGAAAATGGCTTAGGAGCTACTGATCAGGTCGAAGAAGATGGTTCTATTCATGACAGTTATCGTATCAATTATCTAAGAGAACATATTTCAGCAATGAAAGAAGCTGTAGAAGAGGGTGTTGATTTGATGGGATATACAACATGGGGAGGTATTGATTTAGTCAGTGCCAGTACTGGGCAAATAGAAAAAAGATATGGACTGATTTATGTAGATGCTAATGACAAAGGTGAAGGAACTTATAAAAGAATAAAAAAAGATAGTTTTTATTGGTATAAAAAAGTATGTGAATCAAATGGTGAAGATTTAGAATAAATGGAGGGAGTATGAAAGTTTTAGGTATTAATGGAAGTGCAAGAAAAGACAGTCATACAACAAGATTGATGAAATATATTTTTGAAGAGTTAAATAAAGAAGGAATAGAAACCAAGTTAATAACTCTCTATGATAAGAAAATCAATCCTTGTCATGCCTGTTGGGCTTGTCAGGGTAGAAAAAATTGTGTTTATCAGGATGATTTTCATGATGTATTTAATCAAATGATGGAAGCAGATGGAATGATATTAGGATCACCAGTTTATATGGCGAATATATCTTCATCTATGCAGGCTCTATTAGAACGAGCAGCAGTTGTTTTAGATGTGAATAAAGAGAATCTATCTATGAAATATAAAGTGGGTGCATCTATTGTATCGCTTCGACGTGGTGGAGGTCTAAATGCAGTAGATGCAATGAATCATTTCTTTTTGAATCATGAAATGATTGTTGTAGGATCAACATATTGGAATATGGTTTATAGTCAATTATCTAGAGAGGCTGAAATGGATTTAGAAGGAATAGAAAACATAAAAAATATTGGTCAAAATATGGCATGTATTCTTAAAAAAATAAATAATGATGATTTAAATAATATTGAATAAAGGGAAGTTAATACGATTCAAATAAGCAGACATTATGTTGAATGCCAAATTAAATAAAAAGAAAAATAAAGAAAAAGGTATAGCCTATTACACGCAAGAGCGATTAAAGAAAATGGACTATGCGTTTTCACGATAGTCCATACGTAAATTAAAGATAAATAGTAAATTGGTAAGCCGTATGCATTAATAGTGCACGTACGGTTTGATAAGGGGTTAGTCTAGCGATAGATTAACCTACTTTATTCGATGTTTATATTTCATCCTGTGTTTCAATTGTCACAAGAATATCATTTTCTAAAATAGGCGTTGTTCCATTAGGGATAATAGATTGATGATTTCTTTGAATCATGATAATTAACTGTTTAGCAGGTAAAGAAATATCCTTAACAAGCTTATCTTTCCATTTATGTGATGAATGAATATGGGTTTCATCTAAACGAATGTTTTCCCTGTTTTCAAATTGCTTTGCGGCTAAAACAAGTAAATCTCCTTCTAATATTTCTGTATCACCATTAGGAATCAAAGTTTGGTGATCTCTTGCGATTAAAATAACTAACAAATCATCAGCATTAATATCTTTAAGCTTCAGATTTTTAAAATGATGATTATGACCTATTTTCATTTTCACAAAACACATATCATTATCTTCCTGATAATCATTAAATGTACGTAATATATCAACTTGTGGGTTGATCATATGACATTTCTTTGAAATCCATGGTAGAAGTGAGCCTTGAATAGAAAGTGAAAATAAGACAATACAAAAGACAAGGTTAAATAAATCAAATGGTAAATCAACTTGATAAAGCACAGCGTATATCGCAAAGACGATTGATGCTACACCTCTTAATCCTGCCCATGATACAACGGCCGTTTGTCGCAATGGTGAACGAAACATACCAAGGAGTACAGAAATTGATAAAGGACGAGCTACAAATGTTAAGAAAATCATAATCAAAATGGCAGGAATAATAACTTCTGGAAGTTCGGATGGTGTGACAAGTAATCCTAGTAAAAAGAAGATTAAGACTTGTGCCATTTTTGTAAGAGTTTCATAAAAATGAACCATGTCTTTTTTATGAGGAATATAACTATTACCTAAAATGATGCCACAAATATAAACACTTAAATATCCATTTCCACCAATCAGATTAGAAAAAGCATAAGTGATAATACTACTCGCAAAAATAATAACTGTATTTTCATAGCTTTCATTGACATGAACTTCATTTAAAATTTTCACTATGATTTTTCCAATACAAAAACCACACAATAAACCAAAGATGATTTGTTGAAAAATCATAACTGGTAAAGATATGTTTTGTCCTGTCATAATCATAATCACAGATATTGTTAACATATATGAAACAGGGTCATTCGATCCTGATTCAATTTCCAACAAGGAGTCTGTTCCATACTTTAAAGATAAATGACGAGAACGTAAAATGTTAAAGACAGATGTAGCATCAGTAGAAGAAATGACGGATCCAATTAATAAACTCTGTAACCATGATAAATCTAAAACATAATAAACAAATCCCGCAACCAGCAATGCTGTTAATAAGACACCCAGTGTTGATAAGACAATAGATTTGATAATCACTGGTTTGGCTACTTTCAAATTGGTTCCAAAACCACCAAAGAACATAATGAATATCAAACTGGTTGAACAAATCATTTCGGCAATCTGATAATCATTAAAAACAACACCTAAAATACCATTTTCACCTAAAAGCATGCCTAAAAGAATAAAAAACAAAAGAGAAGGAATAGCCAATTTATCTAAAAAACGATTTAATAAAATACATATAAGAATAACACATCCAACTAATACAAAATATAAATCCATCACATCATCTCCTTTTTCCAAACTATATCATATATTTGTGTATCCCATAATAACAAAAGATGGGAAAACGAAAATCTTTGTATAGAGAATAAATACTATACAAAGATTTTATTCATCAATAAGTTTTAAACTGTTCGTTATAGTAAGCTTAATAACAGACAGTATGAGCTATATCTGGTGAAGGAAGATAAGCATAGTGCTCTTGAATTTGTTGACTTAAATCAAATGAATGGGATGAGTGATTTAAGATATGATTTTGTATTTGAGGTGGAAATAGCCTTTGAATAGAATCAATATAAAGATCTCCACTTTCAGGCATTTCACATTGAATGACCTGGTTATCTTTGTAAGTGATTTTATAAGGAATAGAAAAGCTTTCGTCTTGAATAAGTTCATCATTCAAAACATAGAAACTTTCTAAATGTATCCACATAAAGATATGTTGATAATGACCTGTTTCTTCAATACCATAAGGAATATAATCTGTAAAAATATGATAGTCTTCCTTATCTTTATGATAAGAAGCATTCTTTTGTTTGGATATGACATAGTCTAAGGCTTTGGAATATAGTGTGTCTTCTTTTGCAACATGTGTCATCGAATCCTTTGTTATTGGACTTAAACAAAATAGACAGATGATTATCATAATGATGACCAAAAGTGATAAGCTGATTACTTTTTTCATGAATGAAACTCCTTTTCTAATTTAATGCACAATAACCTGTTTTTTCAATAATATATTGTCCCTGTGAAGAGAGAAGATAGTCTTTTAATTTTTTAACATTTTCTTTCTGATTTGATTTTAAAGTCACACAATATAAATAAGTAGATATAGGATATGTCTGATTTTTAATATTTTCAGTCGTTGGCTCAACACCATCAACAGATAATATTTTTACATTTTGTTCTTGATGAAGCCCTTCTAAAAAGTATCTAAATGTATATCCGATGGCATCTTTTTCGCCATTATATTGAGCTGTATCAGTAATAATACCGGTCATTTCTGAAACATATTCGTATTGAAGAGGTTCCTTTAATGAAACATCTCCCATGAAATGGGTCATCATAGATTGACTGCCAGATCTTTCAGGTCTTTGAAAAGCAAGAATATCTTTGTTTTGTCCACCAACTTCCTGCCAGTTTGTAATATCGCCATGATAGATATCTTTAATTTGTTGCGTCGATAAATGAGAAACAGGATTATCCTCATTCACAAAGAATACAAAAGCTTCTCGACCGATAGGTGTGTATTCAAATTCGACACCAGCTTCTTTGGCTTCATCTAATTGTGACTTTGATGGTTTGGCTCCAAAGAACATATCAACTTCACCATTGATTAAACGTGTATAACCTACAGATGTATTGGTGAATGTGACAATTTTGCCATTGGTATTATAATAATTGTAGTCTTCTGTTTCACTATAGGCTTTTTCTATCTGACCAATATCTTTATAGACAGCTTTCGCAATGGCACTGTAGACAGGATAACAGGCTTCAGCACCATCAAGAATAGGCATGTCTTTTTCATTTTCAATAGTAAAAGTACTTGGTTCTTGAAGCTCTACAAGCTGGCTATTTTCTGTGTAAGGATAGAAGTGAGATAAATCAGTGCTGGAATAACCATTCATGTAATCAAAATCATGTCCGCCCTTAAATTTTTGAGAAGGGCTATTCTGATAAATGTACAGACTGGTCGTTGTTGTTATTATCATGACTAATGACCATATAGTGATACGACGTGTTTGGATTTGAGGTTTTGTCATAGCGTAAATGAAAATGAAATGGGCAAGAATAATAATAATAGGACTGATAAAAACAACGGAGTAATTTCCAAAAGTCGTAGAGGATAAAATCAATGGACTAAAAGGAAGGGTAATAATATAGAAGATATTCCAGTAGGGAGAAGATAAATAACCTTGAGAAAGAATAAAAGAAATACATAGGGCTATTGAAATCAATAGAACAAGGAAAGCTTGAAAAAGAAAATAGTTTTTTTGAAGATTGTTTTTTCTTTTGAGCATAAATGTGTAAATCCATAAAAAGAGGATCATGATAGGAGGATAAAGTTCAGGTACATACATAAATCCAATAGCAGGTATAGAGAGAAAAAAATAAAGTAAGATGTAACGTGAAAAAAAGTAATATAAATATTGTTTCATAAGACTCACCTTCCTACTTTTATTATAATATAAAGATGTGTACGATTAATGGAAATATGATGATGAAAACATATTTTTTATTTTACATAAAATTAACTTAAACTTCATATTAACAAATCGCAAAGCCAGGTGGATTATGACATGATATAAAATGAATAAGAATGGAAAGTTTTTTTATAAGGAGATTTACACATGTTTATGAATCATATGAAAAAGTATTTGAATATGTATATTTTTTTATTATTGCTTATCATTATTGGATGTCTTGTCATGATTATACGACATCAACCACAAGATTTTTATAGTTATCTTATTCAAGATATATCACAAAGGGATGGTCATTTTGAAACTATTGAAAAAATAAAATATCAAGATGGATTATATTTTATTTCCTATCTTGATGATCAAGCTCAAAGTCATTTGCTTATTTATGAAAATGTTCAGAATTTATGGATGGATAACTATCAATTTTGGGGAGAGAGTTCTTCTTCCCAGGACATAGATACTTTCAATTATGCAGATTCTCATCAGGCTATGGTTGTTGTTTATGGAAAGAATAAACAAAATGCCTCTCAATATTCTTTTGTGAATAATGGGAAAGTTTATAAAAAAGAAATGAATGATTCCTATATTCTTGATATTTATATGTTAGAGGGGAGTTCATGTCATATAGCTGATTGGACTTTATATGATCAAAATCATCAAATTATACAAAATTGAAAAAATCAGCCTTGATGGGCTGATTTATTCTGTTTCAACTAAGATACAGGCAAGAATAGGTGTAATGCCTTGATCTTTCATATATTGTAATAATTGATCATCATATGTTCCTGGTTGCATCCATGCATAACGAATACCAATGCCAGACATTTCATCAATGTAATCATAGGCATATTTTGGATTGACCACAAAAACCACAACATCAATAGGATGATCAATAGCCTCTAAATGAGGATAAATATGATAATCATCTATATTTTGATAGATAGGGGATACACCATAAGTCTGATATCCCTTTTCTAATAAACGCTTAAAGATTTTATAACCGTATTTTTCTTGATTAGGAGTGACTCCTACAACTGCAAAATGATAATATTTTTCTAATATGTCTTTAGGATTCATAAGTTTTCACCTCAAAAGTATTATAGCATATGCTTCATTTTATGCGCAACAAAACTTCAAGATACCTAAAAGTTTTATCTATTAAGAATGTATGAATAATTCAATTTGATAATATGAATATTTTGTGCTAAGATGAAACAGATTAAAGGAGTGTGAGAGAAAATGTATGATGTCATTGTTGTAGGAGGAGGACATGCAGGAATTGAAGCATGTTTAGCTACGTCAAGAATAGGGAAGAAAACATTGTTAGCGACATCGAATTTTGAAAATGTGGGATCTATGCCTTGTAATACTTCTATCGGTGGACCAGCAAAAGGAATTATTGTCAGAGAGATTGATGCTTTAGGTGGTCAGATGGGGAAAACAACGGATGCGACATACTTGCAAATGAAGATGTTAAATACGGCCAAAGGACCAGGAGTTCAATCATTACGTGCTCAGGCAGATAAAAAAGCTTATCCACGTTATATGCAAAATGTCTTAAAACAACAGGAAAACTTAGATATCATAGAAGCTATGGTTGAAGGGTTAATCATTGAAAATCAGACAGTTAAAGGAGTCACTTTAGCTGATGGCACAGCTTATGAGGGACAAACTGTCATTTTAACAACAGGAACTTATTTAAAAGCTGAAGTCATGGTTGGAGATCAAAAGACACCAAGTGGACCTGATCAGGAAAAGCCATCATTGTATTTATCTGATCAACTGAGAGATTTAGGCTTCCGTATTCAAAGACTGAAAACAGGAACACCTCCAAGAGTAGAAATCAACAGTGTGGATTATTCAAAAACACAATTACAGCCAGGCACTGACGAACCTCTTGCATTTAGTTATGAAACAACAACATTTGTTCCTATTGAAAAACAAACTCCTTGTTATTTAACATATACAAATGAAACAACACATCAAATTATTAAAGATAATTTATCAAGATGTAGTATGTATTCAGGGATTGTCAAAGGAATAGGACCAAGATATTGTCCTTCTATTGAAGATAAAGTTGTGAAATTTTCTGATAAACCACAACATCAGATTTTCTTAGAACCAGAATCCAAAGAAATGAATACCATTTATGTTCAAGGTTTTTCAACATCCATGCCTCATGATATTCAAGAACAAATGATACGTACGATTCCTGGATTAGAAAACTGTCAGATTTTAAAATATGCTTATGCGATAGAATATGATGCGATTGATCCATTACAATTATGGCCATCATTAGAAACAAAAGTGATTAAAAATCTTTTTACAGCAGGACAAATCAATGGAACAAGTGGTTATGAAGAAGCAGCAGCTCAAGGATTAATGGCAGGTATTAATGCTGTGAAGGCAATCAATCATGAAGAACCATTAATTTTAAAAAGAAATGAGGCTTATATTGGTGTCATGATTGATGATTTGGTTACAAAAGGAACAAAAGAACCCTATCGTATGTTAACATCACGTGCTGAATATCGTTTATTATTAAGACATGATAATGCGGATGAAAGATTAAGACAATATGGATATGATGCAGGTCTTGTTAGAGAGGAAGCTTATCAGGCTTATTTGGAAAAGATGAATCATATTCATAATGAAATAGAAAGATTAGATACTATTCGTTTTACACCAAAACATGAAATCAATGAATTATTAGTACAATTAGGATCTACACCTTTAAAAGAAGGTATCAGTGCTAAAGGATTATTACAGAGACCAGAGATGGATTATCAGAAATTAAAACCCTATATAGAAGATGCTCATTTAACTTTAGAAGAAGAAAAAAGAGTAACTATCTTAATTAAATATAAGGGATATATTGATAAGACTTTAAGACAAGTAGAAAAACAACGAAAAATGGAAGAAAAACAGATTCCTCAAGATATTGATTATGAAGATGTTTTAAATCTTTCTTTGGAAGCAAAACAAAAGTTATCTGAAATTCGACCAGTCACAATTGCTCAGGCATCACGTATTTCAGGAATCAATCCAGCCGATATTTCAGTCTTGTTAATCTATTTAAAACAACATTATTAAGAGGTATATATGAATCAGGAACAATTTATACAAGCCCTTTTAGATAAAGGTATCACTTTAACATCAAAACAACTTGAACAGTTTGAAAACTATTATCAAACATTAGTAGAATGGAATCAAAAAATGAATTTAACAGCCATTACTCAAAAAGAAGATGTTTATTTGAAACATTTCTATGATTCATTAACGATTTCATTTGATTATGCATTGTCCAATCAATCTTTATGTGATGTAGGCGCAGGAGCAGGTTTCCCTTCTATTCCTTTAAAGATTGTCTATCCAGAATTAAAAGTTACTATAGTTGATTCACTTTCAAAGCGTATTACATTTTTAAAACATTTAATCCAAGTTTTAGATTTAAAAGATGTTGATGCTATAAGTGCGAGAGCTGAAGAATATGCAGTTAAACATCGTGAATCATTTGATATTGTCACAGCAAGAGCAGTCGCAAGATTAAATATTTTAGATGAATTATGCTTGCCTTTAGTGAAAGTTGATGGAGATTTTATAACTTTAAAAGGATTAAAAGCTCAAGAAGAGTTACAGGAAGCTATGCAGGGTATAGAAAAATTAGGTGGAAAAGTCATGAGGCAGGAAAGCTTCACATTAACAGATGAAAATGATCATCGTTGTAACATCTATATACATAAAGTGAAGAATACTCCATCCAAATACCCTAGAGATTTTAGTAGAATTAAAAAGAAACCATTATAACGCATCAGTTGATGCGTTTTTTCGTACATGATGATTTGATAAGCTTTTATATAATAAAAATCAGCTTTATATGATATAAAGCTGATTGAGGGGATATATGAACTATTTTATAGCATTATTCATATTTGTCTTATTGTATAAGATTCTATATATAGATACAACCTTCGTTTTTTTATCTACACCATAAAATACAATATAATTCCCTACTATAAAATATCTATATTGTTTTTTGAGTGGTTTTATAAAATCGTAATATTGATAAATTTCTGGATTTGTTTTTAATAGTTCTATTTTCTTTTGTACTTCATTGACTAATTTATGAGTTGCAGGTTTATTATCAAGTTTTAATGTGATATATTTTACAATATCATTCAAATCGTCTTTAAATAATTGTAAATATTCTATTTTGTATTCATTCATTAAAGACTATCAATGAATTCATGCAAGTTATTAAATACTTCTTCATGGCTTAATCGTTTAGTATTTAATTCAGCATAAATTTCCGCTTCTTTCATTTTTAAATATATTTCATTGTTTTCAATCATTTCTTGATAAGCCTCCATACTCATGAGAACCATGTCTCCATATCCATTCTTTGTTAGATAAATAGGCTGGTTGCTTTCATGTATCTCTTTTGATATTTCAGTTAATTTCGTTCTCAAATCAGATATTGGTCTAATTGTAATATGTTCCATAATGAATCACCTCATTTATAGTATATCATATTTCTATATATATTTATACATAAATATATATAGAAATATAAAAAGATAGAGAAAATAGTGTTGTTTATCATGGTTATGATTTATTGATGTGATTGTTTCATTGATTTGGATAGATCGTGAGAAGAAAAGATTTAATATTTACAAATAACAACTTCATAGATGATTAATTATCTAAATATGTAAACTTTTCTTCTATTTTGACTTATAAACAATTATAATAAAAGTATAGAAATCTAAAGGGGAAAGGGGAAATCATTATGCGTTGTGATGTATGTGATACAAAAATACCACCGGGAGCAGATAGGTGTCCAAATTGTGGCTATCGTGTTAGACACAGTTCAACAGCGACTCATACGCAGGCAACATCTGCAAATTATCCAGAGCCAGAAGTTTTTAAACCAAAACGTAATAAAAAAATTTATATACCACGTAGAGAAAAATCACGTAATCGTTCTCAACGAACAAAAGCATCTACTTTTAGAAAATACATTATTTTTATAGTGGCATTGATTGCTGTTGTTCAGATGGCATCTGTTTTTATTGGAAATATTGTAAGTAATTATAATAGCCACAACTATACAGAAATTGAAGGAGAATCATTTCAGGAAGGTATTGATAATGGGGATGATGATGGAACTTTGCAGTTGGCATTGGATTATGAAAATGATTTGAAAACTTTCTTTAGTGATGAGTTGTTATTGCAAGATGTAGAGGCGGATGAAAATTATTATATTTATGGAGATAATTTAAGTGCTTCTACTAATGTATATGGATCTGATGATGTCATAAATTTAACAGCTTCTATTAGTTTTCAAAATCAGGAACCTTATCATCAATCTATAACATTATCATGGAATAATCAAGGAACGATTAGAGAAAATGACCTCAATTTAGATCAATCACAGATAGAAAAGATTAATGAAAAGTTTAATATTGATATTTTTGGGGCTATTGAGGAATATAAATCAAAATTAAAAGTTGATGAAGATGATAATACACGTTTTGTTGTGAGTGATTATAAGGATGATGAAAGCATTTATTTGAGTGAATCTTCTGGAATTGATGGTGAATATTTCGTTTATTTATCTTTAGGACAGGACATTGGTGATAACTAATGTCTTTTTATTTTCTCAATGAGAAAATGTATTGAAAACAATAAAAAATAATATATAATAAGATTAAACAATAAATACTAATAAAGGAGGATGAGAATGTTTGCGAAGGAAAGACAGGATGATATTGTTGAACAGGTGAATCAATCAGGCAGTGTTAAAGTCAAAGATTTAAGTTTGAAATATCAGGTTACAGAAGATTGTATACGTAAAGATTTGGCTGTCTTAGAGAAAAAAGGATTATTAAAAAAGACATATGGTGGAGCCATGAGTATTCGTACGAATCCTCATTTGTATAGCAGTTTACAACGTAAAGATATGAATAATGAAGAACGTATAGTCATTGCTGATAAAGTCATTTCATTATTAAAAAATCAGGATACTATTTTTCTGGATATCTCAAGAACGCATGTAGAGGTCGCTAAACTGTTAAATCAGTCGACATTAACGCTTAATGTCATCACCAATATGATAGAGATTTTAGATCTTTTAAGACATAATAAAAACATATCTGTTATTTTTATTGGCGGTGAACTGAATAAGGAAAGAGATGGTTTTTGGGGAGGATTATCTGTGCAGATGATTCAAAATTTTAAGATTGATAAGGCATTTCTAGGTGTTGTAGGTGTTGATATGAATCATGGAAAGATTTCTACTTATTATGTGGAAGATGGTTTGATGAAACAGGCTGTTATGAAACAAAGTCAAATGAATTATATTGTATGTGAAGAAAGAAAACGAAGAGAAGATGGTCAATTTATCTATGGAAACTTAGAAGATTTAGATGGCATGATTGTAGCGGGTTCTTTAAATAAAGATGATCAAAAATATATCAAAGAGTATGACATAGATATCATATAGGAGGAAGCTATGGAAAAATTAATGAGTCAAAGAATTCAAATCTTAAAAGATAAAATGTTATCAGCACCACGTTATGCATCTATTGAACAGGCACGTATTATTACACGTGTTTATCAGGAAAATGAACATTTATCTATTCCTAAAAAAAGAGCCTTATCTTTAAAAGCAGCTATGGAAGAATTGGAAATAGGCTTTGAAAAAGAAGAGTTAATTGTTGGTAATCGTACAAAGGGTGTAAGATATGGTGTTGTTTTTCCAGAAAGTGGATGTTCATGGGTTAACAACGAATTTGAAACATTACCAACTCGACCACAAGATCAGTTTCATGTAAAAGAAGAAGATATTCAAGAATTTAGGGAAAAGATTTATCCTTATTGGAAAGGAAAATCAATGGAAGATGTCATTAAACATCATGGCGGTCAAGAAATTCAAAGTATTGCTAAGGTTGTAAAAATCAATCAAAAAGATCATGCTCAAGGTCATATTTGTCCTGACAGCGCATTATGGTTAAAGATGGGACCATTAGGAATCATGAATCAGGCTCAAGAAAAATTAAAGACATGTGAGGAATCACAAAAAGAGTTTTATGAATGTGTTGTTCTGGTTATGCAGGGTGCCTGTACATTTATGAAAAGATATCATGATATGATTATGGAAAATATTGATGAAGTGGAAGAACCTTATCAACAATCTTTAAGAACAGTCGCAAACAATTGTTTAAATCTCACAAAACGTCCACCTGAAACATTCCATGAAGCTGTGCAATCCTTATGGTTTTTATTCGTCCTATTGCATATGGAATCTAATGCGTCTTCTTTTTCTCCAGGAAGAATGGATCAATACTTATATCCTTATTATCAAAAAGATATAGAATCAGGAAAGATATCTATGGAAGATGCTTTAGACATCTTAGAATGTTTATGGTTAAAATTTAATCAGATCGTTTATTTACGTAATCAAAATAGTGCCAAATATTTTGCAGGATTCCCCATTGGATTTAATATTGCGATTGGGGGCGAGGATGAAAATGGTAATGACACCTATAATGAGCTTTCTTTACTTTGTTTACAGTGTCAATATGATTTAGGACTACCACAACCGAATTTATCAGTACGTTTAAATCGCAATAGTTCTCATGAGCTGATGCAAAAAGCCATTGAGGTTGTATCCAAAGGAAGTGGTATGCCACAATTCTTTAATGATGAAGCCATTGTTCATGCGTTAATGGAACTAGGTATTGAAAAGAAAGATGCTTTAAATTATGCAATCGTAGGTTGTGTAGAATTAACAACACATGGCAACAATTTAGGTTGGTCTGATGCAGCTATGTTTAATTTGAATAAAGCTTTGGAATTGACATTGAATCATGGCAAGTGTTTATTGACACATGAACAGATTGGATTGAATCTAGGAGGATTGGATACTTATCAGACATTTGAAGATTTAGAAAAAGCCTTTCAACAACAAATTGATTACTTTATAGACAAGATGATGCAATGTGAAGTCATCGTTGAAAAAGCTCATCAAGATTGTTTACCAACAGCTTTCTTATCATCAGTTATTGACGATTGTCTAGAAAATGGTTTAGATGTCACAAAAGGTGGAGCTAAATATAATCTATCTGGTATTCAAATGATTCAAATCGCAAATTTGGCGGATTCTTTGGCTGCTATGAAACAATTGGTTTATGATGATCAGGTTATTGATGCTAAGGAATTACTAGCAGCCTTACAATCAGATTTTAAAGGATATGAAATCATTCAGACAATGTTGTTAAATAAAGTGCCTAAATATGGAAATGATGTAGAATGGGTTGATCGTTTAGGAGCTAAATGGGCTGAGTATTTTAGATCAAGAATGAAAGATTATACGAATTATCGTGGTGGCCCATATCATACAGGTATGTATACAGTTTCAGCTCATGTTCCAATGGGAGAAAATGTTGGCGCTTCTCCTGATGGAAGAAATGCTTTAACGCCATTAGCTGATGGGGGTATGTCCCCTGTTTATGGACGTGATTTGAAAGGGCCAACAGCAGTTTTAAAATCAGTATCACGTTTAAACAATAGTTTAACAACGAATGGTGGCTTATTGAATATGAAGTTTTTGCCAGAGTTTTTTGAAACAAAAAATGGAATGAACAAGTTTGAAAACTTTTTAAGAGCTTTTGTTGATTTAAAAGTTCCACATATTCAGTTCAATGTTGTCAGACGTGAAGATCTCGAAGATGCCCAGATTCGTCCTCAACTTCATAAATCATTAACAATACGCGTGGCAGGATATACAGCTTATTTTGTAGAGTTAGCGCATAAATTACAGGATGAAATCATTGAAAGGACAACATATGACAACATCTAAAGCATTAGTGTTTGATATTAAAAGATTTGCTGTACATGATGGGGATGGTATTAGAACAACCATTTTCTTTAAGGGTTGTCCCCTTCATTGTATATGGTGTCAAAATCCCGAGGGTATATCACCACGAAGAAAACCTGTTTATTTTCAAAACAATTGTATACATTGTCGCTGTTGTGAAAAGTATGCAAAAGCAGGACAAATGATTTATCAAAATGATAGACCCTATTTCAATAAAGATTATCAAGGTGATTTTGATCAATTAATTCATGTCTGTCCATCAGCTGCAATTCGTTATGACAGTCAATATTATGATGTTGATATGCTGATGAAAGAAATTGAGTCTGATCGTGTTTTTTATCGTGATAGTGGTGGAGTGACTTTTTCTGGTGGAGAACCATTTATGCAGGGAGAGTTCTTAATTGATATTTTAAAACGTTGTCACCAACAACATATTCACACTGCTATTGAAACAACACTTTATACGTCATTAGATTTCATTCAAAAAGCATTACCATATCTTGATCAGATTTATATTGATTTAAAAATCAATGATGAAGATATGCATCAAAAGTATGTTGGAGGTTCATTATCAACAATCAAAAAACATATTCAATATGTCTTAGAAAGCGAACATAGACATAAAGTGATTATTAGGACACCATTGATTCCTCAAATCACTGCGACAGAACAAAACATTCAATCTATTAGTCAATTTTTATCGCATATTTATCCAGATGTCCAATATGAATTACTTAATTATAATCCCTTAGCATCTGCTAAATATGAGTGGGTTGATTTTGATTATGGGATTGATTCAAAATATAAGAAATTAACAGATGAAGAAATGGAAACATTTTATCAAATTGTTTATCAAAATGGTATCAAAAATTTAATCAAAGAATAACAGGAGGAGAAGATTATGGAATTTATTATTGATACAGTTGATTTAGAAGAAATTAAGGAA
>ERZ857801.1880-NODE-1880-length-20002-cov-3.148092_pt1 | contig 20002 bp, 18 predicted proteins | sample MGYA00519762_ERZ857801 | MGnify/ENA primary metagenome ERZ857801 (study PRJEB31778, sample SAMEA3449368) | human gut metagenome | biome: human gut; feature: human-associated habitat; material: faeces | place: United Kingdom | collected 2010/2012 ...
GCATCAACACCATCGGTCTTCCGGGAACGATTGACCTTGATATTGCATGTACAGAGTATACCATCGGTTTTGATACAGCGGTGAACACCGCAATGGAAGCGATCGACAAGGTACGTGATACCTCTACTTCTCATGAGCGCTGCAGCATCATCGAGGTTATGGGACGCGGTGCAGGTTATATTGCATTATGGTGCGGTATTGCGAACGGCGCAGAGGATATCCTGCTTCCGGAGAAATATGATTACGATGAGCAGAAGATTGTAAACCATATCATCGAGAACCGTAAACGCGGCAAACAGCATCACATTATTGTCAATGCGGAGGGTATCGGACATTCTGCAAGTATGGCGAAGCGTATCGAGGCTGCAACCGGCGTTGAGACGCGTGCGACGATTCTGGGTCACATGCAGCGTGGAGGAAGCCCGACCTGTAAGGATCGTGTCTATGCATCCACGATGGGTGCGCTGGCAGTGGATCTGCTCTGCGAGGGCAAGAGCAACCGTGTTGTTGGTTATCGTCACGGCGATTTCGTGGATGACGACATCGATGAGGCACTTGCAATGCAGAAATGCATTCCGGAGTATCAGTATCAGATCAGCAAGAACCTTTCAATGTAAGATACATAACAGTATTTGGAACAATCATAAGACTCCATGGGCGGGAACTCATGGAGTTTTTTCCGCTTAGGGAACAAAAAGGAGCAGTCATGATTACGAGCAGCAGCAATCAGCAGATGAAAAATATTACGGCATTGATGAAAAAGGCAAAAGAGCGCAAAAGCCAGAACCTGTTTGTTGTGGAAGGCAGAAAGATGTTTGAGGAGGTTCCGCCGGAGTGGCTCTCTAAGGTTTATGTCTCCGAGCGCTTTCTGGAGGAACCGGAAGCGGAGCAGCTGCTTGCGGGAAAGACCTATGAGGTCGTTGCCGATGCAGTATTTAAGAGCATTTCCGACACACAGACGCCGCAGGGGATCTTATGTCTGGTGCGTATGCCGCAGTATCCGCTTTCCGGTCTGCTGCGCGGGGACAGGACACATCTGCTGATCGTTGAGAGCATCCAGGATCCGGGGAATCTGGGAACCATGCTGCGGACCGGCGAGGGTGCGGGAATTACCGGCATCATCATGAACCGGACGACGGTGGATCTGTTTAATCCAAAGACCATCCGCTCTACGATGGGAAGCATTTACCGGGTACCCTACTATATTGCGGACGATCTGGCAGAGACGATCGGTGAATTAAAACGGCAGAAGGTTGGCATATACGCGGCGCATCTGAAGGGACAGATGCACTATGATGAACCGTCCTACTGCAAAGGAACGGCGTTTCTGATTGGGAACGAGGGGAACGGATTGTCCGATGAGATCGCGGGGCTGGCAGATACCTACGTGCGGATACCGATGGAGGGAAGTGTGGAATCCCTGAATGCGGCAGTATCCGCAGCATTGCTTATGTATGAGACCAACAGGCAGAGGAGAAGGAACGGAAAATGAGAATCTGGTTTAAGATGATGAAGAACAACCACTTGCTGCGGGATACGACGATCACGGATGAATCCGATGAGACAAGAACACACAAGGTCTTCCATGCGCTTGAGGAAGTGTGCTATGAATTTGATCTCGGAAAACCGATCTGGCTGGAGGCGAATGTGAATGAATTCAAGCGCCATGCCAAGACGCGCTTCACGCAGGATTCCTTTATCGAGCAGATTGATTTTGATTTTCTGGAAATGCAGGTTATCGAGGAGGATTAAGCGGTATAAGTTATGGAAGGAAATAAGAAAACGGTTTCAGCAGGCTGTGTTTCGATTTGCCTAATTCACCCGGAATATGGTATAATGTACATAAGCAATGAGCAGTGCCAAAATCGTAACAGCAAAAATTGCCTGCTTGCAGAGCACATTTTCGCTGGCACGATTTTGATAGGGCGACTGCCCGGTAGTCCAAGAAATCTGTGATTTCTTGGACGTGTACTGCGAAATACGCGCCCGCGAGTCCGGGAAGCCGGAGGTTTTCCGGACTTTTGCCGGAGCGTATTGCAATAAATGATAAGGGGAGACATCTGGAGGGGAACATATGGACAAGCCGGTTGCGTTAGGGGAAGTGACCCTGGGTGAAGGCGTAGATAGCTGGAATACCATTATTTTTCTGTATAACTCGGCACTCAAGGAAGTGAGAACAAAGGTCGAGATTTTAAATGACGAATTTCAACAGGTACATCAGTACAATCCGATTGAATATATCAAGTCGCGCATCAAAGCGCCGGAGAGCATTGTCAAAAAGCTGAAGCGGTATGGCTATGACTCATCGATCGACAACATGGTGAATTACATCAACGACATTGCGGGAATCCGGATAGTCTGTTCTTTTACATCGGATATTTACCGCCTTGCCGAGATGATCGGCAAGCAGAATGATCTCACAGTAATCTCCGTGAAGGATTATATCAGACATCCCAAGGAGAGCGGATACAAAAGCTATCACATGCTGGTGACGGTGCCGATTTTTTTGTCGGACTGTATTATTGACACGAAGGTGGAGATTCAGATCCGGACGATGGCGATGGATTTCTGGGCGAGCCTCGAGCACAAGATCTACTATAAGTTTGAGGGAAATGCGCCGGATTACATCAGCAGGGATCTGCGCGAGTGTTCGGGAATCGTTTCCATGCTGGACGCAAAGATGCTCCAGCTCAATGAGGCAATTCTGGAGGCAAAGGCAGCACAGGAAGAGCAGGAGGGAGATACAGGTGCAGTATAATTATGATTTTGAGATCGCATCACTCTTAATTATGACAATTATATTACTGCACTTTGTATTCGTGCGCCAGTTTCCCGGGGAGAAGACACGGGTATTCGGCTGGCTTCTGTTTGTGTGTGAAGCAGAGTGTCTGATGAACATTTTATCATGTGTGGGATTAGCAAATGCAGCCCTCGTTCCGCAGCGTCTGAACGAGGTACTGGCGTTTGCTTTTTTTGTGTTGGAGGGGGCTTCGTCATATCTGGTTTACCGGTATTTTATGGCGGCATGTGCGATCCGCGGCAGGGAGAGAACGGTATTTGCGGCTGCGGGCATAATCCCGTTTGCCGCATTTCTTGTGCTGGTGGCAGTGACGCCGGTGACCGGATTTTTTTACTACTTTAAAGACGGCAGTTATTATCAGGGCGTGGGTGCAGATTATGGATATGCGTACATTGTAATCTTCTTTTTGCTGGGGCTTCTGATTGTCGTGCGGCAGCATAAATATACGACGCTCCGCACGAAGGTCATCGTGTGCACCTACACGGCTGTGGCAGCCGCCATGATCGGGCTGCAATACCAGTACAGGGAGATCCTTTGCACCAGCGTCAGCAATACAGTCGTGCTTATAATGCTCTATCTGCAGATTCAGAATCCGGTGGTGTTTCTGGATACGACGACAGGAATCGGAAACGGGACGGCATTTGAATCGCAGCTTGAGGAACGGCTCCGCAGAAAGGGCGAGGGCTATGTGCTCACGATTCATCTGAGCAAGTTTTATCATATCCACACGATTCTGGGTATCGAGAACAGCAATGAATTGCTGCGGGAGATCGGGGAGTATCTGTATGATCTGTGTGGAAAATTTCATGTGTTTCACACGGCAGGGGATGCCTTTACGGTGTTTGCAGACACCAAAGAGCAGTGTGAAAGGTTAAAATGTGAGATACAAAAGCGGTTTGAAAGTGACTGGGTGGTGCAGGAGAACCGCATTGCGCTGGATATGGAGACGGTGGTGCAGCACTACCCGACGGACTTTAAGGCGATAGCGGAATATTACGGAATGCGGGAGTTCCTGCTTGAAAATGCGGGAAAGTCCGGCGCGCAGGTCATCGTGGAGGCGGACGCGGACATGATCGCACAGTACCGCCGCCGCAGAAAAGTGGAGATTGCCGTGGCGAGGGCGATCCGGGAGAAGGGGTTTCTGGTCTACTATCAGCCGGTATATTCCCTGAAGGAACGGCAGATTGTGTCCCTGGAAGCGCTGGTGCGGCTTAAGGATCCGGAATTGGGATTTATTTCGCCAGAGGAGTTTATTCCGCTTGCGGAGCGCGATGGCAATATCATCCATATCGGGGAACAGGTGCTGGAGCAGTGTTGCCGTTTTCTCTCAAAACATGTGCTCTCGAACGGCTCGCTTGGAATCCGCACCATCCATGTGAACATTTCGATGGTGCAGTGTCTGCGCCAGAATCTGACCGAGACCATCCGGCCGGTGCTTGAGAGTTACCATATTCCGCCGTCCATGCTGACGCTGGAGGTGACGGAGCGCACGGCGATTGGCGCCCCGGAGCGGATGCTGTGGCATATGCATGAGCTGGGAAAAATGGGAGTGTCGTTTGCGCTCGACGATTACGGAAGCGGAAATGCGAACTGTTCCTATCTGATCCATTTTCCATTCCAGGAGATCAAGATCGACAAGGAGATCGTGTGGGCGTCGTTCCGCGACAAGGCGGCGCGCATCGTGCTTGAAAATGAGATTCATACCATCAAACAGCTGGGGATTCCGCTGATTATCGAGGGAATTGAAGAGCGGGAGCAGAGCGAAGCGATGGAACAGCTTGGTGTGGAATGTATTCAGGGATACTATTACGGCAGACCTCTGCCGGAACAGGAGTGCCTGCGGTATATCCGCACGTTTCAGGAGAAAGCGCAAAACGACAGGCAGCAGGCGGCTGTTCCAGGAGAAACGCAGAGGGAAGCAGGCCGGTAAGAGCCATTTGAGTCATACAGAAACAGGAAAGAAAGAGAAGAGACATGAATATTATTAACGCGGAGAATTTAACGAAATCATACACAGAGAGGAAGCTTTTGGACAAAGCTTCCTTTTATCTGCAGGAGGGAGAAAAAGTCGGGGTAATCGGTATCAACGGGACGGGAAAGTCCACCCTGTTAAAAATCATTGCGGGGCTGGAGGAACCGGATGAAGGACAGGTGACCTGCGCCAACCATATTGTGGTGAGATACCTGCCGCAGAATCCGGTGTTCGATCCGGAGATGACGGTACTTGACAGTGTGCTGACACAGTGTGTCTTAAATTTTGTCGGCAGCGGGAGGACAGAGCGCACCGATGCAGACGCGCATGCGCATGCACAGGAACAGAAATGGAGTCTTGAGAGCGATGCAAAAAGCATGATGACGCGCCTCGGCATTACCGATTTTACACAGAAGACCGGAGAACTTTCCGGCGGACAGAGAAAACGTCTGGCGCTTGTGGCAGCACTTTTAGTGCCGTGTGATGTGCTGATCTTAGATGAGCCGACGAACCATCTGGATTCGGCAATGGCGGACTGGCTGGAAAATTATCTGAAAAAATGGCGCGGTGCGCTGGTGATGATCACGCATGACCGCTATTTTCTTGACAGCGTCTGCAACCGTATTGTCGAGGTGGACAAGGGGGCAATCTACAGCTATGAGACGAATTATTCCGGCTATCTGGAGCGGAAGGCGGAGCGGGAGGAGAGCGCCGAGGCGAGTGAGCGCAAGCGTCAGTCTGTACTGCGGAAGGAACTGGAATGGGTCAGACGGGGGGCAAAAGCGCGCACAACCAAGCAGAAGGGGCGCTTGCAGCGCTATGAAGAATTGAAGAATCAGAAGGCGCCGGAGCGCGACAGCCAGGTGGAGATGAGTTCCGTCTATTCCAGAATGGGAAAAACTACGATCGAGCTGGATCACATCACCAAGGGATATGACGGGCGGACGCTGCTGCGTGATTTTTCCTATATTTTTCTGAAAGGGGACCGGATCGGATTCATCGGTGCAAACGGAAGCGGCAAGACGACCCTGATGAAGATGATTGCTGGGCGCATCAAACCGGATGCAGGCACGATCACAGTTGGGGCAACGATCAAGATCGGCTACTATACGCAGGAGATTGAGACGGGCCGCGAAGCGGGAATTGCCTACATGGATCCGGAGGAAAAAGTGATCGATTATATCCGGAACACGGCGGAATACGTGCGGACAACGGACGGTCTGGTTTCGGCATCGAATATGCTGGAGCGGTTTCTGTTTTCAGCAGCGCAGCAGTACAGTCCGATCGGAAAGCTTTCTGGTGGAGAGCGACGCAGACTGAATCTGCTGCGCGTGCTCATGGAGGCACCGAATGTACTGATTTTAGACGAGCCGACGAACGATCTGGACACGCAGACACTTGCGATTCTGGAAGATTATCTGGACAGCTATGAGGGAATCGTGATTGTGGTATCACATGACCGGTATTTTCTCGACCGCGTGGTGCGGCGCATTTTTGCTTTTGAAGGTAATGGAGAGATCCGGCAGTACGAGGGTGGTTATACAGATTATGTCAACCGACTGGCGGAGGAGGGCAGAAAGCCGGGTGAGCCGGTGGAATTTCAAGAGGCGGCAGGGCGTAATGCTTCGGCGGCGGAAGGCGCACAGGAGACCGGCGGTGTGACCGGGACGTCCGGGCAGAATGCAGCAGAGCAGGCGGATTCCAGGGACACCTGGAAACGTGAGAAGAAGCTGAAATTCAGTTATAAGGAGCAGAGGGAATACGAGACGATCGAGGACGACATTGCGAACCTGGAAGCAAAAGTGGAGCAGCTGGATGCCGACATGGCGGAAAATGCCACGAACTCAGTGAAGCTTGGGGAACTTCTGGCGGAAAAGGAAGCGGCAGAACAGGCGCTCGAGGAAAAGATGGAGCGCTGGGAGTATCTGGAAGAACTGGCGGCAAAGATTGCAGAGCAGGAATGAAGAATATAACGTTTCATTTTACAAAGCCGTCTTTTTTCTTTCTATTCGCTGCAGTGCGTTAAACCAGCTCTGCGGCAGACCGAAGCCGAAGACAATTCCCAGCACGATGGCACCTGCCACCTTGATGGTTTCCATGCCATAGTTGGAGAATTGCGTCATATCGTTCATGATGAAATAGTAGGACGTATAGTAAATACCTGCTCCGGGAACCAGCGGAAAAATACCGGCGATGAGGTAAACGGTTACCGGATTTCTGCGGATCGCGGACAGAATACGCGAAAATACGGTGAGTGCGAAGGTGGCAGTCAGATTCGCAAGCACCGTGCCCATATTGCTGTTTAAGCCGATCACATAGACGACCCAGCCGATGGCACCGGTCAGACCGCAGAAAAACAGTTCCTTTTTCGGCGCGCCAAACAGTTCCGCAAAAGAGAGTGTGGCAAACAAACTCACAATAAACTGGATAATCATAACAGCGCTGCACCTCCCATAGCAAAATGATAGATCGTAATGACGGTGCCGACGCCGACAGCGATACAAAATGCGGTCAGGATGGCGTCAATCATGTGAATGGCACCGGACAGATAATCTCCGTTAAAAAAGTCGCGGATCGACGTAGTGAGCGCGATTCCGGGGACGAGCGGCATGATGTCTCCGATGATGACCTTATCGTAGAGGATGGGGGTACCAAAGGAGAGTACAATCAGCGACAGCAGCGTTACGAATGCACTTCCCAGGATATTCGTGATAAACTTGGAATTCTTATGGCGCTTTAAGGCAAACAGAAATACCTGCAGCAGCATGCCGATAAAAAAGCCGACGATGCTGTCCAGGGCTGTACCTCCGAAAAGGTAGGAAAAACAGCCACAACCTAGTCCGCAGAAGAAGATGTGGACGACAGGTTTACCGAACGAAATATTTTTACATCTTTCCAGACGGTTCCAGGCGTCGATCAGCGAACATTCGTGGGAACAGATCTCGCGGGAAAGCTGGTTTAATGCAGCGATGCGCCCGAGATGCGTGGTGCCGAGCGGAATGTGGCGGATCATGCTGCAGGCATCTTCACGATCCTCGTTTGCACTTGCAAAGATTCCGTTGGAAAGCACATAAACATCATAATTTTCAATTTCGTATGCCTCAAGAATATGCATGACCGTGTCCTCGACGCGGTAGACTTCGGCACCATTCCGAAGCAGTGCATCGCCGATTTCCACGGCGAGAGCCAGAATTTCCTTGGTTACAGCCATTTGGATGTCCGCCTTTCTGATAATAAAATGTCCATATGAAAAAGTAACACGTTTTTATAAAAAAAGCAATCTGGTACTTTTGTCAGTTGTCCTGTACATAATATCTGTGAGGACAGGCATAATAATGCATAAATCATGCAAGTGATGTAAAAACGGACAGGAGGACAGGAATATGAATTGCAGAAAATACAGAGCATGCCTTGTGGGAGTGCTGGCCATCGCGCTGATCTGCGGGGCACTTTTATATCTGAAATACGGGAGAGAGGGGGAGACCCCGGTGGACGGCGTGCTGGTGGAACGGAATTCTACATGGGAAGCGGGAATTGCGGCATGAGTGCAAAGAGTGAGACACTGTATCTTAAGATTGACCAGAATACAATCGTGACAGACCGGCATGTGACGCTTGGGGACATTGCGAAAATGGAGTGCCCGGATGCTTCGATTGTGCGCCAGCTGAAGCAGAAAAAAATCTATACGTTTGCGGAGGCGATGAATCCGCGCAAACAGAAGAACCAGATGAAGGTTTTTTCCATATTAAAGATCGTCGAACTGATTCATGAGGAATATCCGAATGTGGACATCAGCAATGAGGGAGAGAAGGATTTTATCATTGAATACATTCCCAATCCCGAGAAACCGAAGTGGATCAATGCGTTAAAGACCGTCGCGCTCTGCGTGGTCATTTTTTTCGGGGCGGCGTTCACGATTATGGCGTTCAACAACGATGTATCCGTGGGAGATGTCTTTTCCAAATTCTATCGGCAGGTGATGGGAAAGGAGTCAAGCGGCGTGACAGAACTTGAAATCTGTTACAGCATCGGACTTGCCATTGGCATTACGCTGTTTTTCAATCATGTGGGCAGTAAGAAGATCACGCCGGATCCGACGCCGATGCAGGTGGAGATGCGCAAATATGAGAAGGACATAGATACTACATTCATAGAGAACGCGGAGAGAAAGGGACACAGCATCGATGTTAATTGAGCATATATTTTTGGGCTTCTGCGGGCTTGCCGCGGGACTTGCCGTCTCTGCGGGAACATTTGCGTTTTTGATCGTCATCGGTGTCATTCCGCGTATGATTGGAAAGTGCAACCGCGCGGCAGAGACACTGCATTTTGAAAATGCCGTGATTCTGGGCGGAATCTGTGGAAATCTGGCGTCTGTTTTTTTGCAGATCCGGATTCCGTTCGGACCGGCGCTTCTGTGCGTGTACGGTATTTCTGCCGGGATATTTGTGGGAAGCATCGCGGTGGCGCTCGCGGAGATCCTGAATACATTTCCGATTACATTCCGGCGCATGGGCTTAAAGGTCGGACTCTTCTGGGTCATGCTTGCGATGGCGGCAGGAAAAGTGGCAGGATCGCTGTACTATTTCCTTGGAAATTTTAAGGCACAGTAGTACAATGATGGGAGATTGTTCTTTTACGGAGGAAAATTATGGTACCATCCATCGCACGCCAGAGCGTGATTATCAAGTGCAATATGCAGAAGTCAATTCTGACAGGAAATTATGAATTTTATTATGCTGCGGGACTTATCGCCAACCTTTCCGGAGTTGAGATCCCGGAGGACATCAAGCCGGAGGAACTGCTCGCGCTTCTGTCGGAGAAGATACCGACGCTGACACCAGCGGATGAGAAGGAAAAGTATCTGTTCGGGATGGTGGCGGACTACCGTCCCGAAGATGTATATGATGAGCAGATGCGGGAACTTTTAGACTGGGGACGCACTGAAAAATATCTCTGGACGGTCACATTGCCGGATGACTGGCAGAACGCATAAAGGTAGAGCAGCATAGCATCACAGAGGAGAAATGGTGTGAGAAACGGCCGAAAGAGCGGAAGAACGCATAGAGCCGGGGCATCATAGCAAGCCCAGGTACAACAGCATTACAGTGGGAAAATGGCGGAAGAAGCGGCCGAAGGGGCGTAAGAACGCATAAAGCCGGGGAATCACAGCATTACAGTGAGAAAATGGCGGAAGGAGCGGCCGGAGGGGCGTAAGAACGCATAAAGCGGGGCATCACGGCATTACAGTGGGAAAATGGCGGAAGGAGCGGTCGAAGGAATAGAAATAAATAAAATGCGCATACTGACAAAAAAGACGGAGGTTGCGCAGTGGATAAGGAAAAAGAACGTTTACAAAAAAAATACAATGATTATGTGAAGCAGGTGACTCCCACCCATAATCTCTGGTGGAATATGGCGAAGGCGTTTGTGACAGGCGGGATCATCTGCTGCATTCATTCTGAATGTGTGTGGGAATTACGGACTGGATCAGAAGACATCCGGAAGTTGGTGCTCTATGTTGCTCATTCTGCTGTCTGTACTGCTCACCGGTCTGAATCTGTACCCTTCGATTGCAAACTGGGGGGGCGCGGGCGCGCTGGTGCCAATTACCGGGTTTGCAAACGGTGTGGCCGCGCCTGCCATAGAGTTTCAGAAAGAGGGTCAGGTCTTCGGAATTGGCTGCAAGATCTTTACGATTGCCGGACCGGTCATTTTATACGGAATATTTTCAAGCTGGGTGCTCGGATTGATCTATTGGGTATTAAAATGGTGGGGAATGGTATAAGGTCTTTTTCGTGCGGGTCTGGAAGAAGAAAAATGTCCTCCCAGACCCGAAATATTGTGACTTTGGGGTCTGAGAGAGGAAAAACGTCGTTCTAGACCCGAAAAGCGGACGAAAAGAAGGAAAAAGAAGAGGAAAAGAAAGCCAACCGGGTCTGAGAGAGGAAAAAGGTTCTCCCAGACCCGTATTAGCATGAATGGCGGGTCTGAGAGAGAAAAAACACCCTCCCAGACCCGAGAAGCGGACGAAAAGAAGAAAAAAGAAGAGAAAAAGGAAAGCCGGTCGGGTCTGGAAGAGGAAAAATGCCCTCCCAGACCCGCGCCGGGCGAAAATGCAAGAAATGACAGTGGAAGAGAAAGCACGGATTTAGATCGTGGAATCCAGAAAATAGTAGGAGATCAGATGCTCAATCATGCCGGCGTTTAAGGGATATGCTTTGGTCTCGTACGTGGTGATCAGATGAACGGATGGAATGATGCCGTTTGCGGCATAGAGAGAAAGCTTCGAGCCGGCGTTTTTTGCGTAGGCGGGATCGTCCATCAGACCAAAATGCTCCCAGTAGTAGAGTGCGCCGGTTCCGGGATGACGTATGGTGAAATCCGGAAACAGAGTGATGCCGCCAAGGGAGAGCGCACATTCGTAGCGGTAAGGAATGGCGTTTAGGTGGAGCAGCATGGCAATCATGGCTTCTGATTTGGAACGCACCCTCTCGCCGGAGACGGTTTTGTGAAGCAGCTGCTCGGGATGGAGCGGATTGCGTTCGTAGGAAGCGGCAGACCATTCGACAGCGGAACTAGTCGAAATATTCGGGAGATCTGAAACATTCGAGACGTCCGGAATATTTTTTGAGGTGGAAAAATAAGAATGAAGCAGATTTTCACAGGCGGGATCAGAGAGAAGATGTGGATCATCGGAAGAGAGGCTGCCCGCGGGGGAGTATTTTAAATAGGCAGTGATTGCTGCCTGCTCCTGCAAGAGTATTTGCTCCTGTTGCTGCAGATACTTTTTCAGCGCAAGCTGTTCGGCAAGAGCGCGGTTCGCTTTCGGAATATAGGTCTTGGAGTGACCGTCGCCCTGATACCATTTGACGGTGGTTCCGTTGCGGGAGCAAATGAGCTTTCCGGGAGGGAGCTTCTGAAGCTGCTTCTGGATGGTACGGAGTTCCTGCCCGTTGCGGTCGCGGGCAGTGAGGATTTGTGTGTGTAAAGGTGTCATGGTATTCTCCTATTCTATAGATGGTGTGTGTTAAGAGGATCCGGTTTATTTTTATGTGCTAAAAATGACCTTTGCTGTTTTAAGTGTAGACGGGAAAGGAACTTCGGATGCGCAGAAAACAGCGCAAAAAGAGGATATACTGTTTTTTATTAAACCATACTACAAACGAAAAGTAAAGCGAAGGAATGAAAAAGATACCATCTCATATTAAGCCGGGAAGCACCGCATTCTGCCGCCTCCACAGCTTGACATGCGGTTCACTCCGGATGTAAGATAAGAAACAATGAGTATGAAAAAAGAACTGCGGGGAAAAGTAAATGTCAGTCACAAAACAATTTGCCAGGTATGTCACACAGAATATATTCGGAATGTTAGGTATCTCCTGTTATATCATCGCTGATACCTTTTTTATTGCGAAGGCAGCGGGAACGGACGGAATTACCGTTTTAAATCTGGTGCTGCCGATCTACAATCTGATTTTTGCGATCGGTTCGATGATCGGCGTCGGTTCTGCGACGCGCTTTACGATCTTAAGGGCGCAGGGCGAGGAGCGGGCGCACGGCTATTTTTCCAATGCCATCTGCTTTGTGTGGATGATTGGAATTTTGTTTACACTTGCGGGCGTTTTTATCCCGGATAAAATCATCGCGCTGATGGGCGGCGATGCGGGAATTGTGGCGCTTGGAACCGGGTATACGAGGATCTTTCTGTTGTTTACGCCGTTTTTCATGATGAACTACGTCATCATGGCATTTGTACGCAACGATAACCAGCCGTCCTTAGCGATGGCAGGAACCCTCGCGGGAAGTTTTTCCAACATCCTGTTTGACTATATTTTTATGTTTCCGCTTGGCATGGGGTTAGAGGGAGCGGCGCTTGCCACGGCGGCATCGCCGATCATCAGCATTCTGATCTGCAGCGCGCATTTCCTTGGAAAAAAGAATACTGTGCGGTTCCGGCTGCACGCGCCGTCCATCGCCCAGTTATTCGGGGCGTGCCAGCTTGGCGTCCCGGCATTTGTGGGGGAGATTTCATCCGGTGTCATCACAACCGTGTTCAATTTCCTGATTCTCGGTCTTGTGGGAAATATCGGTGTGGCGGCTTACGGAGTGATCGCGAACTTTGCGCTTGTGGCAATGGCAATCTTCAACGGAGTGTCACAGGGAGCGCAGCCGATCGTGAGTGACTGCTACGGAAAAGGAGATGTGAAATCTGTCCGGAAAATACGAAATCTCGGACTTGTCACGGCTTTGGGCATCGCGGTAGTGCTCGTCGGAGCCGTCTATGGATTTACGGATTCTCTGGTAAGCCTGTTTAACAGTGAACATTCTGCGGAACTGGCAGCGTATGCTCACACGGGAATGCGTCTTTACTTCATCGGCTTCCTGTTTGCCGGAATCAATATTGTGGGGGCGGGATTTTTAAGCGCGACAGAACGTGCGCGGGAATCGTTTGTGACATCGATCATGAGAGGATTTGTCTGCATTATCGGCTGCTCGCTACTTTTTGCCGCAGTATTTGGCATCAATGGCGTGTGGCTGTCGTTCCCGGCATCCGAGCTTCTCACAGCCATCGTGATGGCTGTGGTGCTCGTGCGGGATAACCGCAGACTTTAGATAAAACCGAAATGTTCCAGCGCAAGGCGGATGCCGTCTTCGCTGGCACATTTTGTTACATAGGACACCTTGTCAAAAAGCGTGGCAGGAGAGGCGTTGCCCATGGCGACACTGTTTGTCAAAGCAGTGAGCATGGGAAGGTCGTTGTTGCTGTCGCCGAAGGCATAGGCGTCCTTTTTGTCTATCCGGTAATAATCAAGCACATAGTTAAGACCGGTGGCTTTGGAGTAGCCGAGCGGAACGAATTCGCGGAAATTGCCGCCCCGGTCAATGCACTCAAAATAGCGGTCACTTGTGGTACGGAAACCGGCAAGCTGCTCGGGGTGCTCAAACCATAGGACAAACTTATCACAGAAAAAATTAGGATTCTCAAGGTGCTCCGGCATCTCATAGCCGCGTTCTTCAAACGCCTCATATTGCCGTCTGGCATCCGGGTGCCGGAGCGGTCTTGCCAGATCAAAAGCAACCTCTTTCCTGGATTCAAACAGGATATCGATATCCCACTCCCTGGCTGCGAGAAGCAGCTTCATTACGGTCTCGTGCGTCTGTGCGACATGAAGGATTTCGGCACCGTCGCAGTAGATATCTGTGCCGCAGCCGCAGACAAAGCCGTCAAAACCCACATCACGGAAACGCTGTTCCACATTCTGAAAACAGCGCCCGGTATTGATGAACATCAGATTCCCGTTTGCCCGCGCCGCCCGTATAGCATAGACGGCACTTTCCGGAATCGAACCGTCAATCTCGGAAGTCAGTGTTCCGTCGATATCAAAAAAAGCAATTTTCTTCATGAATAATCTCCAATGTAACAGATTTATAGAAACGGGAGTATTGTAATACTTTTTTCCTAATCTGTCAAAGGAAGTGTCCCTGCCTGCCGTGAAACACAGATATTTAACGGTTCCGTCACATAACCGTCACAGTACATTCAGCTACCCTTTAGAAAGCGATGCTATCCTTACCGTGAAACATGAGAGAGGATGAAATGCCGGAAGGGAAAGGATGAAACAATGAAAATAGCGTGGGTACACAAACTCCTGGGAAAACATTCCAGAAAATTTTACGGAATACTTGCCGGGATTCTGACTGCCGCAGTTGCGGGAAGCGGAGTCGGCTATCATGTGATAGCGGCTTCGGACACAGCGGATCAGACGGAAGAGGACACACAGATAGATGAGACAGACGGACAGGAAGACGGCAGCTTTTCCGGGACAGGAACCACACAGGTGAAAACAGAGAGCCAGCTGCCTGATTTTTCTGTGAATGCGGTGACCATGACGGTGGAAGAAGTCTACGTGGAAGCGGGAAGCACCGTGGCAGAGGGCGACGCCTTATTCAAGATCGACGACGAGAGCATGGCTGATGCAAAAGCGTACTACGAGGATGCCATTTCAGATGCGAAAACTGCACTGCAATCTGCGAAGATCGATTTTGAGAGCGGCGTACTGGAGGCGGAGAGCGAGCTTTCCTCCACAAAACTTGCAGCGGACACCGCGCAGGATACTTATGATGCGGCAGTCAGCGAGCTGTCGGTAAAGACCAGCGAGGCGCAGGAAGCGTACGATGAGGCGGTGGAGGAGATCTCCGATTATCAGGATGCCATTGACAACGGCACCTACTACACACAGGTCGGGATCAATGAAAAACAGGCGGCAGTCGATACGGCGCAGGCGGCACTCACGGAAAAGCAGACGCAGCTTTCTGATGCACAGAGCAGCAGCCAGGCGGCAAAAGAGACATACGCCGTGGATATGGCGAATCTGAAAACACAGATTGAAGCCGGAGCATCCTACACGGATCTTGCGGCGCTGGCAGATCAGCTGGCTGCGGACTATACTGCCGTGCAGGATGCAGCCGACGCCCTGTCGCAGAACCAGACAGAGGTGGAGAGCGCAAACAGTGCACTGCAGCTTGCCAATCAGACATTCCAGAAGGCGGTCGAGGAATATAACACGAAGGTGACAGAGGCAAATGAGAAAATTGCGGAGCTGACAGACGAGCTGGAGGAGCTGAGTGACGCCTGCGACGAGGCAGAGCGCAATGAGACGACGGCGCAGCCGGCGCTTTTACAGCAGTATGAAGAGGCGGTTCTGGAGGGAAAATATGCAGATACCGAGTATGAAGCTTCGCTGGAAAACTTGCGGAGTGCTGTGGACGAAGCGCAGGATACGCTGGATGAGCTGAAGGAACAGCAGAGCGCACTCTTAGCGATCGAGGATGGCGTTGTATGTGCGGACCGTGACGGAACGCTTGCATCGGTGACTTACGAGGCGGGGGATACACTGATCAAAAATACCGCATTTGCAAGCTATTACGATCTGGATACGATTCTGATTTCTGTGGAGGTATCACAGAACAATATTGCAAAACTTGCGGTCGGCGACACCGTGCAGGTACAGATCAGTGGAAGCAGAATGGGAGCAATCGACGGAACCGTCTATTCCATCGCATCGGAAAAAACATCCGGCGGAAGCATGTCCAATGTGACGTATGCGGTCATTGTTGCCGTGGACAATACAGATGGCACACTTACTACTGGCGTACAGGCAACGGTGAAGTTTGAAACACAGGCGACTGGAGCCACAGAAATGGAAGAGACTAAGACCGCAGGAAAAACCGAGACGATCGGAGCGTCTGAGACAGAGGAAGCAGGAGGAAAGACAGAATGAAGAAGAAAAAGCTTTGGCTGGTGACCGGAGTGGCTGCGGCGGCAGTGCTTGCCGCAGGAACCGTCACCTTTGCATATCAGTCGGGAAGTGACAGTGAAGAGCAGGCCGTATATAAGGAAGTAACCGTGGAGAAGGGAAATCTGACGGCGGGCGTGACGGAGAGCGGCAGCGTAACGATCGGCACGCTGGATCAGACTCTTGATTTTTCAGAGGATTCTTCCTCTGCAAGCACGCAGAACAACTCGTCCGCGCAGAACAGTGCGGGAGAAAATGCGACGTCGTCCACCAGCACGGCATCGACCCTTGAGGTGGAAACAGTCTATGTTACCGCAGGACAGACGGTTGCGGAGGGTGATCCCATCTTAAAGCTCACGGAGGAGAGCGTGGCATCTTATAAAAAAGATCTTGAGGAAGCGGTGACGGAGGCGAAGACAGCCGTCAGCGAGGCGGGCTTAAGTGCAGAAAAGCAAAAAGTATCGGCAAGTTACTCCTACAATCTGAGCACGGCGGAGGGATCTGTTGCACAGGAGACCTACAAAGCTGCCATCAAGCAGCTGCAGGAGGCTGTGGATGACGCGCAGGAAGCGGTGGATACGTCGGCGTCTCTGATCAATTACTATCAGGAGCAGATCGATGCGGGTGTGGACTTAAGCGCATCGCTTACCGAGGAGCAGAAAAATTATGACAAACTGTACACAAAGCTTGTGGCAGCGAAAAACAACTATACCACGAAGTCAATTGAGGCGGAGAAAACGCTGAAAGAAGCAGAACTCTCGGCAAAAAATGCATCCAGTCAGTACAGTGTGGATGTCTCCGGGGCGGACAATGATATTACCGATGCAAAAGACACGCTGTCCGACGCGGAGGAGGCGCTTGAGGCATTTGAGGCAGCCATCGGGGATGATGGCACGATTTATGCGGAGTATACGGGAACCATTACCGATCTGTCGTACGAGGCAGGAGATACCATCTCTTCCGGCGCAACGGTTGCCACATTTTCCAATGCAGATGCGGTGACGATCACCGTCTCCGTGTCGGAGGAGGACATCACGAATATAGCTGTCGGAGATGTTGTGGAGATCGAGCTGTCCGCCTATGAGGACCAGACGTTTGCGGGGGAGGTGGACAGCATTGACACTTCATCTTCCAGCGGTTCCTCCACGGTGTCTTACAATGTGACCGCCGCGTTTGCTGGGGACATCACTGGAATATACACGGACATGACAGGAAACGTCACATTTATCAGCAGGCAGGTGACGGATGTGCTGTATGTATCCAACAAGGCGGTCCAGTTTGACGGAACGACATCCTATGTCAAAGTGAAGGATGCGGACGGAACGATCCGCATGGTGGATGTGGAGACGGGCTTTTCCGACGGGGTCAACGTGGAAATCACGTCCGGTCTCACGGAAGGTGAAACTGTGCTGATAGAAAGTCAGGTGACAGAATGAAGCCAAAAGAATTATTGAGACTGGTCTGGATCAATATCACACAGAACAAATTTAAGGTGGTCATGACCTCGATCGGCATTATCGTGGGTGCCGCCACCATTGTGATGGTCATTGCTATTGGTAAAGGCGGTCAGGCGGACGTGGCAGACCAGTTTAAAAACTTAAATGCCGGTGCGGTGGACATTTCCTACGACGGCGGGACAGATTTTGGCGGCGGAGGAAGCAGCGATGATTCGGACTCCGGCATGGCAATGATGGCGCCGGGAGGCGGTTCCGGCGGAGGCTTTGGAGGCGGTTTTGGCGGAGCACCCTCCGGCGATATGGGAGGCGGTTCCTCATCGGGAGGCGAGGCGCCGGGCGGATCACCGGGGGGAGAGATGCCTTCCGGTGACGGCGGCGGTATGCCGGATATGGGAAGCTTTTTCGGCGGACAGAGCGATATGGAAGACCGCATGAATCAGGAAAATATCACGCTGAGCGAGGATGATGTGGATGACATCGAAACATTTGCGTCCGGCATCTCGGCAGCGACCATTTCCTACACCACAAAATCCAGTGTGGATGGCGGAGATCTCGATGAAGCCGATACCTATACCATCGCAGGAGTGAAAAGTAACTACGAGACGATCAGTAACCTCTCCCTCGCGGTCGGAAGCTTTATCACCGACGATGATGATGAGAACAAAGAAAAAGTCTGTGTGCTCGGCGCAAGCGTTGCCGAAGAGATTTTCGGCAGTGCCATTGAGGCATACGGAAGCGTGATCTATATCGACGACCGGCTTTATGTGGTAAACGGTGTGCTGGAAAGCATGGGAACGGTCGCGTCCGGTATCAGCCCGGATGATTCCATTTTTATCCCTTATGCGACCGGTGTGAAATATCTGGTCGGATCATCGGTCAGCCCGACGATCACGGTGCTGGCGGCAGATGTGAATAATGTGGAAGGCGTGATCGAGGAAGTGACAGAAGTGCTTGCCACCAGTTACCCGAACGCTGAGTTCACATTTGAGGATGCAGGAAGCAAGATGGAGGCGGCGGAGGCTTCCAACCAGATTCTGACGATGCTTCTCATTGCGATGGCGGCGATCGTCTTCGTGGTCGGTGGAATCGGCATTATGAACGTATTGTTTGTATCTGTAAAAGAGCGGACCAATGAGATCGGTATCTTAAAAGCGATCGGCTGTTCCAAGCGGGACATTCTGCTGGAGTTCCTCGCGGAGGCGGCGGCAATCAGTCTCATCGGTGGTGTGCTGGGGAATCTGGTATCGCTGGCTGTGGCGCCGATTGTACAGTACCTCGGCGTCCGTGTGGAACTGTCGGCGTTAGCATTTTTGATTGCGCTTGTGTTTGCGGTGGGAACAGGAACGATCTTCGGATTTTATCCGGCTTATAAGGCGTCCAATCTGGTTCCAGTGGAGGCACTTGGCGCGGAATAAATAATTGAAAAGAGGTTTGGCATGATAAAGAAGAAAGCGGTGGCGGGCGGCATTGTGGCGCTTGCAGCAGTGCTCGGCGGCGGAGGCATTTTCGCATGGACCCGCAGGACGGCAGACACGGAGACACTGGCGGATAATCAGAAATATGTGTATGCCTATGTGACCAGCATCGAGGGAAATGAATTGACATATATGGAAGTCGATGAATCGGTGGTGGAGGCATATCTTGCAAGCAGCACGGAAGACACCGAGAATACAGAAAAAGGCGGAGATGGCTCGGGAGCACCAGGAGGAAGTGATGGTTCAGGGGCGCCGGGAGGAAGTGATACCGCAGGAGCGCCAGAAGATGGCTCGGGAGCGCCAGGAGGAAGTGATGGTTCAGGGGCGCCGGGAGATGGCTCGGGGGCGCCTGGCAGGATGTCGCAGGGAACTTCCGGAACAAATGATAGCACGGAGATGTCGGACGGGATGACGCAGGAAGAAAATGGCGACATGCCGGGCGATGCAACATCGGACGGAACAGGAAGTAACGGTGGAGGAGCACCGGGCGGAAATGGCGGCATGAGTGGTAAAAGTGTGACAACATTGATTCCGGTCAGCACGGTGGTGCACACCACGGCAGGTACCGAGACGACGTTTCAGCGGCTGGCGGCTGGCGATCTGCTGAAGCTTCTGATAGTGACCAGCGAAGACGGTGAGGAGGTTATTGTAGAGATATGGATGCAGTGATGGATATGGAGCCGGCGATCTGCGCGGCCACAAAAGCAGAAAGTATAGAAAATACAGACGTAATCACAATGAGAAATATCAACAAATCCTACCGCATGGGAACGCAGTCCCTCCATGTGCTCAAAGATGTGTCGCTGACCGTAAAGCAGGGAGAATATCTTGCCATTTTGGGTCCTTCCGGTTCCGGAAAAAGTACGCTCATGAATATCATCGGGTGCATGGATGTGATGGACAGCGGAAACTATCTGCTGGATGGCGTGGCAATCGAACAGGCGAAGGAAAAGGAACTGGTAAAAATCCGGAATCAGAAAATAGGTTTCATTTTTCAG
>ERZ857801.1905-NODE-1905-length-19728-cov-3.101357_pt1 | contig 19728 bp, 17 predicted proteins | sample MGYA00519762_ERZ857801 | MGnify/ENA primary metagenome ERZ857801 (study PRJEB31778, sample SAMEA3449368) | human gut metagenome | biome: human gut; feature: human-associated habitat; material: faeces | place: United Kingdom | collected 2010/2012 ...
CATTATTCGTGCCGGGCACGGGATAGCGTTCGGGCTTCTTACCGTATCCAATAGCACGGTGGCTATCGATGTCATGCCGTCGTCCCGTAGGGGCGAAGGCATAGGATATTACGGAGTAAGCAACAATTTGGCTATGGCCGTCGGGCCTACGTTGTCGCTTTATATTCACGATTCTTTTGCCAATTTCGATTATATATTTTTGCTTTCTATGGTCTGCCACGATCGGGTTGATATGCGTTTCGACTATTCGAATGCCCTATCGCCGCGAGCCGATACTTGAAAAGCCGCCGGTTTCGCTCGACCGTTTCCTGCTTTTGAAGGGAATGCCCGAGGCTTTGACGCTTATATTTTTCTCGTTCAGTTACGGTGTGCTTTCCACCTATCTTGCTGTCTATGGTAAAGAAGAGTTGGGTATCGATTCGGGAGCTGGTTTTTTCTTTGTTTTGTTTGCCGTAGGGTTGGTTTTGTCGTGGCTCACTTCGGGCCGTTGGCTTAACCGGGGATATGTCACCCGTAATATCCTTGTCGGCATGTTGCTCTCTTTGCTGGGCTATCTGATTTTTGTAGCCGTGCGTAATGAATGGGGGTACTATGGGGCGGCTGTTATTTTGGGGTTGGGCTATGGCTGTATTTGTCCGGCCTATCAGACCATGTTTATCAATCTGGCTCCCAATAATCAACGGGGAACAGCCAATTCCCCCTATCTTACCGCTTGGGATTTAGGGGTTGGGCTGGGTGTTCTCATCGGTGGACAGATAGCCGAAGTATCGAATTATGCAACGGTCTATGCGACGGCTTGTGTGTTGTGTGCCATAGGGTATGTACTCTTTAAAATGAAAACGGCGGCGCATTTCGAAAATCATAAGTTGAGATAGAATTTATTAAAATATGTGAATAAAAGAAGCGAATTCAACGATATAGACTTTATTTTGCATAAAATTTGGGCTAAAACTATCCTTTTGCTTTCCGATATGAAAAAAAGAGAGGGGATAATGATGTCGAAATAGTTATTAACAGAGGTTCTTTCCCTCATAAAAAGGTGCATCGATTTGGTAAAAAAGAGAGATATGAACAATAAGGCTTCTTTCAGCAAACGGATTTCTTTTCTGAATGCCCGAATGACTTCGACATTGAGCGTTTCATTGGTTCTTTTTATCTTGGGGATTATGGTTTTGATGGGATTTTTAGCGACTAATCTATCCCGTCATGTCAAAGAAAACATAGGTTTCTCCATTGTCTTGAACGAATCGGCCGGCGAGCGTCAGGTGCATCAACTGCAAAGAATGCTCGAACGTTCCAAATATGTGAAGGCGGCGCAGTATATATCGAAGGAAGATGCCTTGAAAGAGGTGATGATCGAGTTGGGAGAAAATCCCGAGGACGTGTTGGGAGTCAATCCACTTCAATCGTCTATTGAGGTTAAATTGAAAGCCGATTATGCCAATACCGACAGTTTGGCCGTCATTGAAAAAAATCTCCGTGGGCAAGTGATCGTCAGCGATATTCTTTATCAGAAAGACCTTATCCAGTCGGTCAATGACAATATGAGTCGTATAGGACTGGTGTTATTGGCATTGGCGATAGTTCTCATGCTCATTTCGTTTGCGTTGATAAGCAATACGATTCGATTAGGAGCTTACTCCAAGCGTTTCCTTATCCACACGATGAAACTGGTGGGGGCTACACCGGCATTCATTCGTCGGCCCTTTATCGTTTCCAATGTGATCAACGGTATCGTTGCATCGGTAATAGCTATGTTGTTGCTTTCGGGTTGCATATATTATCTGATGTCCGAGATGGAGAACTTCACGACCCTGCTGTCTGTTCCCATGATGGTATTGGTCTTTTTGTCGGTTTTGATTTTAGGGATTATCTTAACGGCGGTTTCGGCTTATTGGGCTGTTAATCGTTATATTCGTATGGATAGAGATGACCTGTATTATATTTGAAAAATTTTTATGTATGGAATCTAAGAAAATGAAATCTGAGTCCGCTGTTCCGGGAGAGCAAAAGAAAACGGAGTTTGCCCTCGGCAAGACTAATATTATACTTATAGCTGTGGCGTTCGTTGTAATCGTCGTCGGTTTTCTGCTTATGCTGGGGCCCGGTACTACACCGGAGGCCTATAACCCCGATATATTTAGTTTCCGTCGTATCGTGTTGGCGCCCGGTATAGCTTTTGCAGGTTTCGTTTTCATGGTCTATGCGATCATGCGTAATTCGAAATAATATCGTTAATTTTCATTGATCACATTATGACTTGGTTAGAATCTCTTATATTGGGCCTCGTGCAAGGGCTCACCGAATATCTGCCGGTAAGTAGCAGCGGACACCTCGAAATCGCGAATGCATTGTTCGGTATACAAGGTGAAGAAAACCTCACTTTTGCCGTGTTGGTGCATACGGCGACAGTATGTAGTACGATTGTTGTGCTATGGAAGGAAGTGGAGATTTTGTTTCGTGGACTTTTCCGTTTTACGTGGAATAGCGAAACGAAATATCTGGCAAAAATAGCTTTGTCCATGATACCGGTAGGTATCGTAGGGCTGTTTCTGAAAGACTATGTAGAATCGTTTTTTGGCAACGGTTTGTTATTGGTCGGCATCATGTTGCTGGTAACTGCGGCGTTGTTGACATTCGCTTATTATGCCCGGCCTCGGGTGAAAGAAGATATATCTTATCGAGATGCATTCATCATCGGTCTCTCGCAGGCGGTAGCCGTTTTACCCGGACTTTCGCGTTCCGGTACGACTATTGCGACCGGACTCATGCTGGGAAACAAAAAAGAACAGGTGGCCCGATTCTCGTTTCTTATGGTGATTATTCCTATTTTGGGCGAGGCTCTTCTTGATTTGATGAAAGGAGGGTTTTCTCCTGCGGAGTCGGGATTGTCCGTACCGGTGATGATTATCGGATTTCTTGCCGCATTCGTGTCGGGGTGTTTGGCGTGCAAGTGGATGCTCCGTTTAGTCAATAATGGCAAATTAGTATATTTTGCTATCTATTGTGTGGCGATGGGAGCTTGTGCTATAATTTATTCGCTTGTTCACTAATATCGCCGATATGGACTTTAACGAAGGCGAAATCATATATATCGACAAACCGCTTCATTGGACTTCGTTCGATGTGGTCAAGCGCATACGGTTGCGTATACTCCGCCGTATCAAACAAAAAAAATTGAAGGTGGGGCATGCGGGAACTCTCGATCCGTTGGCTACGGGCGTGATGATTATATGCACGGGACGGGCGACGAAACGGATAGAAGAATTTCAATATCAGACCAAAGAATATATAGCGACTTTGCGTCTGGGAGCGACGACACCGTCGTTCGATTTGGAAACAGAGATAGATGGCGTTTATCCCCATGAACATATCACCCGTGAAAGTGTAGAGCGAACTTTACCCCGGTTTGTCGGTTCGATTATGCAGATACCACCCTCTTATTCGGCTTGTAAAGTCGATGGCCGCCGGGCATACGATATGGCCCGTAAAGGGCAGGCGGTCGATTTGAAGCCCAAAGAATTGGTTATTGACGAAATAGAGTTGCTTTCTTGCGAATTGCCCGAAATCAAAATCAGGGTCGTGTGCAGCAAGGGAACTTATATTCGGGCTTTGGCTCGTGACATCGGAGAGGCGCTCGGTAGTGGAGCCCACCTTGTGGGATTGATCCGTACACGAGTGGGCGACGTGACTCTTGCCGATTGCCTTTCGGTCGAACAGGTCGCCGACATGATAGACCATATAGACGTGGAACCCGTTTTGGAAGAAGAGAAAAAAGAATAATAATTAAAGATATGAAACTGTCCCAATTTAAATTCAAACTACCCGAAGAGCAAATAGCTCAATATCCGGCTAAAAACCGTGATGAATCCCGGTTGATGGTAATCGACCGGAAGACGGGGAAAATAGAACATCGCATTTTTAAGGAAATTATCGAGTACTTCGACGAGAAAGACGTGTTCGTGTTTAACGATACCAAAGTTTTTCCGGCTCGTCTTTACGGCAATAAGGAAAAAACAGGAGCTAAGATAGAGGTTTTTCTGTTACGGGAATTGAACGAAGAGAATCGGTTGTGGGACGTTTTGGTAGAGCCGGCTCGTAAGATTCGTATCGGAAATAAACTCTATTTCGGTGACGACGATTCTATGGTAGCCGAAGTAATCGACAATACGACTTCGCGAGGGCGTACGTTACGGTTCCTTTACGACGGTTCCCACGATGAGTTTAAGGAAGCTCTTTATAAGTTGGGAGAAATGCCGTTGCCCTCCTATATCGCCCGTCCGGTAGAAGAGATGGATGCCGATCGGTATCAGAATATTTTTGCTCGTAACGAAGGTGCTGTTGTCACTCCGGCCGCCGGTTTGCATTTCAGCCGTGAGCTGTTGAAACGAATGGAAATTAAAGGAATCGATTACGGGTTCCTCACCCTTCATTCCGGCTTGGGTAATTTTCGTGAAATCGATGTCGAGGACCTCACGAAACACAAGATGGATTCCGAGCAGATGAGAGTGACTCCCGAATTGGTGGAACTCGTGAACCATGCAAAGGACGAGGGTCGTAAAGTGTGTGCCGTGGGTACATCGGTGATGCGAGGGATAGAAAGTGCTGTAAGTACGGGGGGGCACATGAAAACGTATGACGGTTGGACCAATAAGTTTATTTTCCCTCCTTACGATTTCACGGTGGCAACCAATTTGGTGACGAACTTTCACATGCCCCTTTCCACTATGCTTATGATGGTAGCTGCGTTCGGTGGTTATGACATCGTTTTGGAGGCATACGAATCGGCATTGAAAGAAGGTTATCGTTTCGGGGCTTACGGCGACGCCATGCTCATTTTGTAAAATCGATTGGGTACTTTTATAACAGGGAGGAATAGCGTTTTCTGCGTATTCCTCCTTTTGTTTTCGATGAACGATCCTTTGATTCCGATAGTATCTACTGAACTGCCTTTTACGGTTCAGCCGAAAATCCGTGGGGTAGATATGGATTTTAGCGATGAGTCTCTTGTCGACAAACACAATCCGGACTTTTCGGTGAAAGGTTGATTCTTGTTTAAATTTCTATACAAAGTGTACTCCTCCTCCTCTGTGTTTTGCACAGCAAAATATAGGGGAGGTGTCCGAAGGACGGAGGGGTTGAAAAAACGCAGCAAGGGGAACGGATTGGGCTGCAATCTCCCCTCCCCTGCCGTGTCCTGTGGCATTACGGGGAGTTGCAAAACATCATAGGGAGAAAAGGTTACTTTTCAATCCTCTCCCCCTGTGTTTCCGTTAGGGAATATAGGGGGAGTGCCCGTAGGGCGAGGGGGTTGGAAAGATGGCATATAGTATTTTTGTAGTATTACTCCCTCTGTCACTACGTGCCACTTTGCCTATATTTTACATGGCAAAACGCAGGGGGAGAAGGGCGGGCTTTTCACTTTATGGTTTGGCATTTTTTGTGCAAAAGGGCAATTCCCTTAGATTTCCTACTGAGCCGATATTCTCACTGATTATCGACCTCGCTTGTAATAGTAAGAAAACCGACAAGTAAAGTTGGGAGACTCTATGAAAACACTATCTTTTCGGGCAGTTTCAGAAAAAATAAAAGTGCTATATTGATGGGCAATAATTCCCCGTTTTGGGAAACTTTCTTGATAAAATAATTCTAAAAGTTTTCCAAAACAGGAAACTTTTGTGTGTAGATTTGTTGTTTTCTTGGAAAGAATTTATGTACCTTTACACTCGCATTTCGGTTCGGTTGTCGCTGTGAGGCACAATCGATAAAAAGGGAATCGGGTGAGAATCCCGGACAGTCCCGCTGCTGTAATTCCTGCAAAAGTCCGTTGACACAGGCCACTGATAAAGAATCTGTTTCTGAATATCGGGAAGGCGTTTTCGGATTGGGAAAAGTCAGAAGACCTGCCGAAGTGGGAGAGAAGCAAATGAACGTTCGAGGAGGCGTTCGCAGTATCGAATCTTTAATAACAATCAGCATGGACTATGCATGTATTACCATTACGAAACGTGATGGATCCAAAGAGAACTTCTGAGAAAATCGAGCGGGCTATCGCTAAGGCTTATCGTGCCGACGGTATGAACGACGACGAGACCTCTATTAAACAAGTTACGGCCGAGGTTGCCGCTGCCATCGATAGGGAGAATATCTCGGTAGAAGAGATTCAGGATTTGGTAGAGCGCAAATTGATGATGCGCAATCCCTCGGTAGCGAAGAAATTTATCATTTACCGGGAGTGGCGTACCAAAGAACGTGAAAAGCGCACATCGATGAAGCAGGTGATGGACGGTATCGTGGCGGTCGAGAAGAACGACGTAAACCTGAGCAACGCCAATATGTCGTCTCATACACCGGCAGGGCAAATGATGACATTCGCCTCGGAGGTCACGAAAGATTATGCCTATAAATATTTGGTCGGGGTTCGTTATGGGCGGGCACACCGGGAAGGCGACATACACATTCACGACCTCGATTACTATCCCACCAAGACGACCACTTGCGTACAATATGATTTGGAGGATATCTTCAACCGGGGATTCCATACCAAGAACGGTACGGTGCGTACGCCGCAGTCCATACAGAGTTATGCCACGTTGGCTACCATCGTTTTCCAGACCAACCAAAATGAGCAACACGGCGGGCAATCCATTCCGGCTTTCGACCATTTTATGGCGCCGGGCGTCTTGAAGAGTTTCCGCAAGCATCTCGAAAACGGGGTGGGCTTTATTTGTCGTTTGCACGGAATGGAAGATATGCCGGCGTTGAAAGATTTGTTTCAGGAAGGAGTTGTTTCGATCGATATGACCGAAGAACAGAAAGCCGCTTTGGGCGAGCGTTTGAAAGAGATAGGGGTGAACGTTTCTGTTGCCGAACTCGATACCGCTTGGCGACAAAGTTACGAAATGACTCGTAAAGATACGCATCAAGCTATGGAGGGGTTGGTTCACAATCTCAATACCATGCACTCTCGTGGAGGTAATCAAGTGGTGTTCAGTTCGATAAATTATGGGACGGACACTTCGGCCGAAGGCCGTATGGTCATGCGGGAGTTGCTTTCGGCGACTGTCGAGGGACTCGGTAGCGGTGAAGTCCCGGTATTCCCCATACAGATATTTAAGGTAAAAGACGGTGTCTCTTACACCGATGAGGATTACGATGCCGCGATGGCCGATTTCGAGGGAGCGATGGCGGGAAAAATCAAATTCAAGGCGCCTAATTTCGACCTGTTGCTCGAAGCCTGTCGCACGACTTCTACTTCGCTCTTCCCCAATTTCCTCTTTTTAGATACCGAATACAACAAAAACGACCTTTGGAAAGCCGATGATCCCGACCGTTTTCGTTACGAAGTGGCGACGATGGGATGCCGTACGAGGGTCTTCGAGAATTTACACGGTGTTAAAAGTTCGTGGGGGCGGGGTAATCTCTCCTTTACTTCGATGAATATGCCCCGGTTGGCAATAGAGGCCCGGCGGGAGGCTGAGGAGTTGCACCCCGATGGCGACAAGCATGCTATTCGTCGGGAAGCCCGTATTCTATTTTTGGAGAAAGTGCGCAGTGTGGCATCGATGATTGCCGAGCAGCTCTACGAGCGTTATGAATACCAGCGCAAAGCGCTTGCTCGTCAGTTCCCGTTTATGATGGGCAACGACGTTTGGAAAGGTGGTGGCAAGCTACAACCCAACGACGAGGTGGGCGATGTCATCGATAGCGGGACATTGGGTATCGGGTTCATCGGCGGGCACAATGCGATGTGTGCTATTTACGGCGAAGGCCATGCTCATAACCAAGAGGCATGGAACACGCTCTATGATGCCATACGGGTGATGAACAATGTTGTCGAGGAGTACAAGACCCGCTACAATCTCAATTACTCGGTTTTGGCTACTCCGGCCGAAGGGCTTTCGGGACGTTTCACTCGTATGGACCGCAAACGTTACGGTGTTATTCCGGGCGTGACCGATCGGGACTACTACGTAAATTCGTTCCATATCGATGTGAAAGAACCGGTGGGTATTGTCGAGAAAATCAAGAAAGAAGCTCCTTTCCATGCTATCACGAAAGGTGGGCACATTACCTATGTCGAGCTCGACGGCGAAGCGAAAAAGAATGTCTCTGTCATTCTCAAAATCGTGAAAGTGATGCACGACGAAGGAATCGGTTACGGGTCAATCAACCACCCGGTAGATACCTGTCGTTCGTGTGGTTACCGAGGTGTCATCTATACGCAATGTCCGGTTTGCAAGAGTGAGAATATATCGCGCATGCGACGAATTACGGGTTACCTCACTGGAAGCCTCGAATCGTGGAATTCCGCTAAGCAGGCCGAAGAGCGTGACCGTGTGAAACACAAATAATGGAACCGCTTCACATCATCAATGTTTACCCCGAGACTATCTCCGACGGTTTCGGGGTACGCTATGCCATCTATCTGGCCGGTTGTACCCATCATTGCCGGGGCTGCCACAATCCCGGCAGTTGGAGCCCGGTGGCCGGCGAGCCGCTCACGGAGCTTATTCTCTCCCGTATCGTCGCCGAGATAAACGACAATCCCATTCTCGATGGAATCACCATTTCGGGCGGCGACCCATTCTACAATCCTTTTGCGTTGTTGGCTCTGCTCCGTCGCCTCAAAGAGGAAACTCACAAAAACGTCTGGTGTTACACCGGCTATACCTACGAGTCCCTGTTAAAAGACGAGACTCGTCGTCCCTGTCTCGACTATATCGACACCCTTGTCGATGGTCCGTTCGTCCAATCGCTCTTTGATCCGGCACTCTCTTTCCGGGGCAGCAGTAATCAACGGATATTGCATTTGCCGGAATGCCGGCTTATATAAATGATATAGCTGAGATTGTTATTCTACTCGACGGAAATATATTTTATTTGAAAGGTTTGTTGGGCTTAATATAAGCTTACTGTTGTCAAGATGTAATATTATGAATGACCCATGTGTTGTTCCTCCGTGTTCGTTTGAGTTTGATGTCTTCAAACTTGTCCCTTGTAAGGAGTATTTCCCTTTTTCTCTTTTTTGGTAAAGCCCAGTATGTTCTTCTTCATGAATGAAGCTCCCGTCAGCATTGTAAGTATCTATCCAATAATAATCCTCTGATGGAATGTATTTGTGACCATTCTCTTCTACATTATACTCAAATCTCCAAGTTCCTATGAGAAGATTTTCTATCTTTTCATTTTTATTACAGCTTGATGAAATACTGTATATAGTAATGATAGATACTGTTATAAGTAGATTTTTTACAAAGTGATATTTTGTTATATTTATTCTTTTCATGTCGTTTATTTCATTTCAGTGAAGATAATTGTAGGTCCATATTTCCATGAAGCATACCAATATAATGAGTTCTCATTGAGTTTAAATTGATATGTGTATGCTGAACGCTCCTGTTCGTTAGGCATCAGTGTGATAAAACTTAAATCGACAGAATAAAAGCCTTCTTCTTTTTCGAGAAGCTCTGAACCGTCCCCATAATGTAGATAAGAATAAGTCCCGTCTTTTCGTATCTCATAGAAGGAGCTTGATAAAGATGTTTCATTTAACCATTTTCCATGTAATTGTATCCCAAACTGTTTCCCGTCGGTATAGTGTATTAATGTCTTTTCTAATGCTCCGGTATTAAGTACTAATTTATTATCGTTTATAGATTTAATAATATATTTATTATTTATCCATGAATCGGTGAAAATGGTATCATTAACGATCGAGAATCTATTGCTGTATATATTTTCTGTGGTTAAATCCTTTTTGTAGGAGATTTGTTTCATTTCTTCGTTTTCGTTAAACTCCCATAAAATGAATCCGGATGCGAATTTATCATATTCGATCCATTTCCCGGTTATGAGAGTTTTGAAATGTTTCGAATCGGTAGTCAATGAAGGACGATGGCTATTCCCATTTTGTATGGGTTGGTATTGGTAGGAAATTGTAGCATGTCCTGGGGACAAACGGGAAAAAAATAATGTGCCGTCTTCAAGAAAATGATAATGGAACTTATAGGGCGATAGTCCATTTTTGTCTGGGGTAAAAATTAATTGTGTACGTTGGATTTTAAATGTTCCCGTACCTGTTTCTGTTGTATCTAGGCGGTGATTGATTATATTTTCTTCATAATAAGTTCCATCGGGATTAAAAGTATAAAGATGATATGCCGATATCGCATTGTTATAATGCTCCCAAGAACCTACTAAATCGTTTATATGGTTCTTTTGTGCCGAATAACGGCTCATAATTGTTCTCTTTCCGTTATGTTCAAGAATAATACGGGTTGCTTCATACGATCTTATCGTGTATGTCTCACTATTGTTGTAAGTTAAATTTTTGATTGTTAGTTTATTATTGGATAAGGAAAATAGACCATCGTTAAATTGATAAATATCATCGTTGGCATCTGTTTTATTTATCGCTACATTTCCATCAGCAAAGAATGTATACGCGGTATAGCCGCTTCCGTCGTCGTCAAAAATAAACCATTCGTCTTGGGTCAGCAAGTTGTTGAGTGCGTTATCGACCTTATCGACTTCTTCACGAGTACATGATGTTGAGCAAAGGATTATTGTTATAATGCTTAAATATAAATTTTTCATAAAATCAATAGTTTATAATCATTTAATAGTGAACTTTCCATTAAGGGTTTTATATAACCCTTTCGCATTATAGTAGTCGGCTTCATATGTACCTTCGCTACCCTTGGTAAAAGTTAGTGTCATCTCATAACGAAATTGTGAGTATGAATAACTACCATAGTAAGGTATGTATGTTTTGGTGACAAAAGATAGTTCATACTTTGCAGTAGAATTGGAAAGTCGCTTGTAGGAATAACTTGGGGGGTATTTCTCGTAATCAGTAGATGAAATGGAAAGCAAAGCTCCACCTGAGGCGTAGTGTTCAGCGGAGAAATATAACGTCGCCCCCGCAGCATCTTTATAGAATGTCAGTTTTTTTCCGGACACCGATGATGGAGCGACAGATGATGTGACATTATTATTACTTCCGTTATCAGACGGATTGTCGATGTATGGGTCGTTTTCTAAACGAGGTGGTTCGATTGGGTCACATGAACTTAATATAAAAAGAAATCCAATAAATAAAGAAAATGGAATTTGAAAAGCAATCGTTTTATACATAATAATTAGTATGGCTTCCAAAACGTCCCCATTGGATGCAGTAATGTTAATAAAAAAGCGCAGGACGCTGTTCACTGAATATTTTAACGGAGGTATCGGCAAACACCTGTGGTACAATATACATAAACAGTCTACCCCACGCTATGCCGATATCCTAAATCCCGATTATATATCGGAAATAGATATAGACACACGTAGAGCGTTTGTTGACTGCTTATCCTGTACCAAAAAATTTTGCCGATTTTCCGTTAAAGGATTAAGCAAAAACGCTTTTATTTTAAAATGTCTCGGATTGAAGTAGTCCAATCACAAGACAAAATTATGAATTTAATTTCAATAATTAAAAAATATTGTTATTATAAAGTATTTCTTTTTAGAATATTCATTTTTTTGAAGTAAACGAGGGAAATATTTTCTATTCTTTTTGGAAAAGAAAAAAACTAAATATCAAAAGGAATTGATGTCATATATATATTTATTTTTAGGAAAATCATATTTTTGTATCGTTGTGTGATAATAAACGATAATTATGAATGCCCTGACTAACCTGAAATGCACATTGGCTCTCTCTGCCGGATTTTGCTCCTCATTTGCGAATGCACAAAAACAGCCCCATATTATATTGATTATGACCGACCAACAGCGGGGCGATGCTGTGGGGTGTATGGGAAATGAGTTTGTCATTACCCCTCATTTGGACAAACTTGCCAACGAAGGAACTTTGTTCATGAATGCCTATTCGTCCTGTCCAAGCAGCACGCCCGCCCGTGCCGGATTGTTGACCGGAATGTCGCCCTGGCATCACGGAATGTTAGGATATGGACGGGTAGCGCCGAAGTATGAGTACGAGATGCCTCAAATGTTGAAGGACGCCGGTTATTACACCTTTGGTATCGGGAAAATGCATTGGTATCCTCAGCGGGTGAAACACGGATTTGACGGGACGTTGTTAGATGAGAGCGGCCGCAGGCAAGACCCCCATTTTACCAGTGATTATCGACAGTGGTTTCAGGTGCAAGCTCCCGGGAAGAATCCCGATGCAACAGGCATTTGGTGGAACGATCACGGTGCTGGGGTTTACAAATTAGATGAAAAACTACATCCCACTTACTGGACCGGCGAAATGGCTTGCAATCTCATCAGCCATTATGATCCCGAGAGCCGTCCTTTGTTCCTCAAAGTGTCTTTTGCCCGTCCTCACAGTCCGTATGATCCGCCGCAACGTTTTCTGGATATGTATGATAACGTCGATGTTCCCGACCCGGCGATAGGGGATTGGTGCGGTAGATATGCGAAGCGGTTGAAACCCGAAGAGGCTGCCTCGGATGCCCCTTATGGAAATTTCGGTAATGAATATGTCCGTAATTCCAAGCGACACTATTATGCCAATATTACTTTTATCGACGAACAAATTGGGCGTATCGTTCAAGCATTGAAAGACAAAGGTATGTATGACAATGCTCTCATCTTTTTCGTATCGGATCACGGCGATATGATGGGCGACCACTATCATTGGAGAAAGACTTATCCCTATGAGGGCTCGGTTCATGTTCCCTGTATCGCGAAGTGGCCGGCAAGTGTTGGTGCAGTTGCGGAGAAAATAGATAATCCGGTGGAATTGCGCGATGTTTTACCTACCTTCTTGGATATAGCCGGGGCAACCGTCCCTGCCGATATGGACGGACGCCCTCTTTTACCGCTGGCCAAAGGAACCGATACCGGGTGGCGAGAATATATCGATTTGGAACATGCCACTTGTTATAGTCGTGACAACTACTGGTGTGCGTTGACCGATGGGAAAATAAAGTATGTATGGCGTTTTTACACGGGGCAGGAAGAATTGTTTGACCTTGTCGCAGATTCGCAGGAACTCCACAATGCCGTTAACGATAAAGAGTACAAGGGACGGTTGGAAAAGCTGCGTGCCCGAATGATACGTCACCTCAGTGAACGAGGAGAAGAGTTCGTGAAAGACGGGCGGTTGGTCGTTCGCAAAAAGAAAATGCTATACAGTCCTCATTATCCGAAAGAATGATTTTCAATTCCTTCTCGGTGTTTTGCAATAGCGAAATATAGGGTGAGAGGTTTAAAACATTTTCAAACTCCTCCCTTGCCGTGCCCCGTAGTATTACGGGGTACTATGTTAGCCATATAGAGGAGACACCGAAGAAACAATAGTTTCTAAGGAGAAGGGTTGAAAAAGATCATTTGGTTGTAGAGTTCAACCCCTTCGCCCTGCGGGCACTCCCCCTATCTCATCTACGATGAGCAGAGGGAGAGGATTGAAAGTATCACATTAACAGTTTTTACTCTTTCGGAGCTTTATGGGGATTCACCTCCTCCCCTGTGTTTTGCACAGCAAAATATAGGGGAGGTGTCCGAAGGACGGAGGGGTTGAAAAGACATCACATCAATCAGTTTATATCGAGAATATCCCTCTCCCCCTGCCGTGTCCCGTAGTATTGCGGGGTGTTTCCGTTAGGGAATATAGGGGGAGTACCCACAGGGCGAGGAGGTTAAAAAGATTATATAGGGGTAGAAATATAAAAAGACAATCCCCTCTGATTTCCGATTGAACCGATATCCCCACTAATCGACAGCTCCTCCTCTTTATAGCCTCCGCGCAATAGGTCAACACATCATTCCTAATCGAAACACAATATATTCAAAGAGCGGGGCTTGTAAATCGTACAAGCCCCGCTCTTTGAATACACCTTTTTTATACTCCTCCGAACAAAAGGAGTCGAAATTTTATCCTTGTTGCATCACGACCTCGGTCAAGTCCGTGCTAAAAATCCGGTACTCATTTTCTGTTATAGACCGGGGAGATGTAAGCACGACCAACGAATGAGGCGGATAACCCTCCCGATAGGGAGGATGCGTATGGGCAAAAGGGTTCTCATGGAAGCCGCACTTTCGGTAAAATCTCAAACGAGCCCTCGAAACAGAATCGACGATAGGATCGATTTCCAGCAAAACAATTTTAGAGGTCGAGCGGAGAAACGCATTCAAAATTTCGCTTCCATACCCCCGTCCTCGTAATCCTTGATGCACTGCGAAATGCTCTATATACCTATAACTGCCAAACTCCCAATAGGAGATAAATCCGACAAACATATCCCCTTCGCTATACCCTACCAAATGATAATCGGCACACGAGAACGCTTTTTCCTGCTGCTCTTGCGTCCGCTGCTCGAAAATAGGGAAACTGACAGTATACAATTTCCGCCACGAGTCGTAAAGCTCATGCTGCGAACTATCTATATCTATACAATTCATAGTCATATAATATTTCCCATGAATATCCCATTATCAAGGAATCATATCACCACGACAAAACCGGCATACACGATCGCTCGAATCCTCATCATGCCATTCCGAAAGCCTTTTTCACGACTTCGACATAATCGAGTTTCTCCCAAGTGAACAGCTCTACTTCACGAACGATCGGTTCGGGGTTATAATGCGATTTGAATGTCTTCACGACAGTTTGCGGTTTTCTTCCCATGTGACCGTAAGCCGCCGTCTCCTCATAAATAGGATTACGCAACTTCAAACGCTCCTCGATAGCTTTCGGACGCATGTCGAAAATCTCGCACACCCGTCGGGCTACCTCGGCATCGCTCATCGCCACGTGCGATTTACCGTAAGTATTCACATAAACGCTCACCGGTTCGGCGACACCTATGGCATACGACACCTGCACCAGAATCTCGTCCGACACCCCTGCCGCTACCAAATTCTTGGCAATATGACGAGCGGCGTATGCGGCCGAACGGTCTACCTTCGAGGGATCCTTTCCCGAAAATGCGCCACCTCCGTGACCGCCTTTGCCTCCATACGTGTCGACGATAATCTTGCGACCCGTCAATCCCGTATCCCCGTGAGGCCCGCCGATAACGAATTTGCCGGTAGGATTCACTAATAAAATCAACCGGTCGTCGAACAAGGTTCGTACCCGTTCGGGCAGTTGTGCGATCACACGAGGCAACAACACCTGTTTCACATCGTTGTAAATCGTCTGCAACATCTCCCGGTCGGCCGCTTCCTGAGCCTCTTTCGAGTCGTCGGCCGGAGTCACGAATTCGTCGTGCTGGGTCGACAATACGATCGTATGCACCCGCACAGGTTCATTCCGTTCATTATATTCGATGGTTACTTGCGATTTGGAGTCGGGACGCAAATACGAAGTCACCTTCCCCTTGCGCAAATAGGTCATTGCCGAAGCCTCCCGGCGAATAATGGCCAGCTCGGTAAGCAACAAGTGAGACAAATCGAGCGACAACGGCATATAATTATCCGTCTCATTGCAAGCATATCCGAACATCATACCTTGATCTCCCGCTCCCTGACTCATCGCTTCGGCGCGCTCCACGCCCCGATTGATATCGGCCGACTGCTCGTGTATGGCCGAAAAAATACCGCACGAGTCGGCATCGAACTTATACGAACTTTTATTATATCCGATACGGTGAATCACTCTGCGGGCAACCTCCATCAAATCGACATAAGCATTCGATTTAACCTCGCCCGCCAATACGACCTGACCGGTCGTTACAAGGGTCTCGCATGCAACTTTCGAGTTCAGGTCATACGCCAGAAACTCGTCGAGCAAAGCGTCCGATATCTGGTCGGCCACTTTATCGGGGTGTCCTTCCGACACCGATTCCGAGGTAAACAAATAATTCATTGGTTTCTCTCCTGAATAATAGTGATACATTATTGGAGGAAGAAAGACCGCAATTCCCACGAAAACAAAGGTGATTTGATAAAGCCGGACGGGCTTCGAAAAGCCCCGTAACGCAGTTTTAGCATTTTTTTCCGTGGTTGCAAGCAGCCAAATCCTTCCACATTTTCGGCTACAAAGATAGTACAAGTCCAAAGCAAAAGCAAATTTATTTGCAATTTTGCCGAAAAACAATGTACATAGAATAGAGATGTACCGGCAAACGCAAAGTCACTCTATGTTGTAGGCCTTTCCCCGATCGTATCATATAAATAAAACTCTGGGGCTAAATCACTTTTCGTTCCGTAAACCTTCCAATAGCTCCGTTGCCGTCTTTCCCAATACCGGGTGCACCCATTGCGGAGCTATTTCGGCAAGCGGTGTCATCACGAAAGTCCGCTTGTGCATATACGGGTGAGGCAACACCAGCGAGTGAGTATCCAACACCAAACCGTCATAGTCGAGTAAATCTATATCGATAAGCCGGTCGACATAACTGCCATCTCCTTCCCGATGCTTTTTACTACCCAATTCCCGCTCGATTTCCTGTACGGTGAATAATACCTCTTCGGGAGATAAATCGGTATCTACTGCGATAGCAGCGTTACAGAACGTATGCACCGATTGATAGCCCCACGGAGCCGTCTTATAAAACGACGACACGGCAACGACCGCTCCCACCCGTTCGCCAATCGTGTCGATGGCTTTTCTCACGATTCGCTCCTTATTCCCCAAATTCGAGCCCAAGCCTAAATATACTCGTTTCCCCATAGTTTTTACCTCCTTTTGCGCTACTAAGATAGCAAAAAAGACGTTTTTCGCAAAAAAATTTTCCCCTTCTCTCCCCATTATTATGACTCAGTCTATATGAATAGAGGGTTACTTTTAAACTCCTCCCCTGTGTTTTGTTGTCAAACAAAATATAGGGGAGGTGTCCGAAGGACGGAGGGGTTGAAAAAACAGCGACAGCAGCAAACCGGGCATCAACATCTCCCTTGCCGTGCCCCGTAGCATTGCGGGGTGTAGCGAAGCAATAGGGGAGAAACCGAAGAAACAACCGTTTCTGAGGAGAGGGGTTGAAATATACAAGGACAATCCCCACGAACTATCGACCGAGCCATCATCATACCGCTCGAAAAAAAATTTTTCGTCTTTCTTCTCAGGAAAGAAAGAAAAGAAATCAGAATAGAGCAGAAATGAAAACAACCACGAAATAACCGCAGAGCGATACCTTTAAAATTACTCCCAAGAGAAATCCTACAAAAGCGCCCAGCCCGGCTTTGAGAGCTTCGTGTGTGAGTTTGCCACCCAACAGTTCGCCAATGACAGCTCCCACGAGAGGACCGAAAATAATGCCCCATGGAGGGAAGAGGAATATGCCGATGACGGTTCCCGCTATACAGCCCCGGTTCCCCCATTTGCTACCTCCGCTGTATTTCGTGCCGATGAGAGGTGTGAGGTAATCGAGTACTTGTACAATAATGACCAATATGGCCCAGACGATGAGCTGTGTCGCAGTAAACTGCACCTTGTCGGTGAGATGAAGAAGTATCATGCCCACATAAGAGAGCGGAGGACCCGGAAGTGCCGGAAGAAAGCAACCCGCTAACCCGACGAGCAAACATATCGCTCCTACAATAATCCATATAATATCCATATCGTATCTATATTTTGCACGTTGTGCATGCAGAGTAAAAAACGAGTCGGATAAAACCAACCTCATTTTTTCATACCCGACTCGACTTATTCTCGCATATTGCAAAGATAGTGAAAGGTAAGTGCAGAGACAAACGGAAATTGCATTTTCGATTTGCTTCCTATATTCGTAGTGACAAAGATAATATGAACGAACACAGAAACAAATAAATTTGGTTATCTCCCTGCCTTGCACTATTTTTGTCTCATAAAACAAAAATCAATACAATGAAACTTAAAATTTATTTATCACTATTATTGTTTTCCTTTTTAAGTGGAATGGTGTCGCAGGGTGCAGAACACCCGAAACGAGAATTTCGCGGCGCATGGATTCACACGGTAGGTCAGAGTCGCTACATGGAGATGAATCGGGATGCGATGCAAGACTATTTCGACCAAATGTTGGATAGTTTGCAGCATATCGGTATCAATGCGGTTATTTTTCAAGTGCGCCCGACGGCCGATGCCTTTTATCGTTCGGAGCTTGAACCGTGGAGCAAGTATCTGACCGGGAAGCAAGGCGTGGCTCCCGAACCGTTGTGGGACCCGTTGCAATATATGATCGAGCAATGTCATGCCCGCAACATGGAGTTGCATGCGTGGCTCAACCCTTATCGGGTGGGAACTAATGCCGATGAGCCGCTCGCCGCATCGCACATCTATCATAAACACCCCGAATGGTTCGTTCGGTATGGCCGGCAGCTCTATTTCGATCCGGGGTTACCGGAGTGCCGCCGGTTCATCGGCCGGGTAGTCGACGATATTGTGTCGCGATACGATGTAGATGCCATTCACATGGACGACTATTTTTATCCTTATCCGATAGCAGGCAGCGAGTTCCCCGATGAAAACAGTTATGCCCGGTACGGTAACGGTATGGATCGTGGCGATTGGCGTCGGGAGAATGTCAATGCATTGATTAAGGAACTGCACGAGATTATCAAATCGCGTAAACCGTGGGTGCGATTCGGTATCAGCCCGTTCGGTATTTACCGGAATCAAAAGAGCGACCCGGACGGCAGTGCGACGAACGGGTTGCAAAACTACGACCAGCTCTATGCCGATGTGTTGCTGTGGACACGCAACGGTTGGGTCGATTACATGTTACCGCAACTTTATTGGGAGATAGGTCATCAGGCCGCATGTGTCGAGACACTGATTTATTGGTGGAACAATCATGCCAACGGACGTCATCTCTACATCGGTCAAGACGTAGCACGTACGATGAATGCTACCGACGTGAATCCCATATACACGCAACTGAACCATAAAATGCAGTTGAGTCGTTATCTCGACCATGTAGGCGGGAACTGTTTCTGGCCGGGCTATTCCTTGTTGGAAAATTATAAAGGCATAGCCGATGACTTGAAGGGATATTACCATGCGGTTCCCTCCCTTATCCCGGCCTATACGTTTATCGACAGCAAGGCTCCCGACGAGGTGAAGGGTTTGAAGGCAAAATGGACTCCCGAGGGATACGAATTGCAGTGGAAGAGAAAGAAAACCGACGATGAGATGCAGAAGCAAATTTATTTCTGTGTCTATCGTTTTGCACCCAGCGAAGACATTTGTTTATGTGATGCATCACATCTCGTAGCCGTTACTCGGGACACGAAATTTTTGCTCCCTTATAAACACGGAACCCGCCAATATGTATATGTGGTGACTGCGGTAGACCGTATGCACAACGAAAGTAAGGGTAAGATAAAGAAAGTGAAGTTGTAAACCGGCATCTTCACTGCCCGATAAAAGCAGAAAGAAGTACATGGAAAAGTCGAGCTATATTTAACCTCCTCTGTTTTTACTCCTTCGGTGCTTTGTACGTATTCTTCCCCTTTTCCCTCCTCTGTACACTCTTAACCTCCTCCCCTGCCGTGTCCCGTAACCCTACGGGGTGTTTTGTAATACAAAATATAGGGGAGGTGACACGCAGTGACGGAGGGGTTAGAAAATACCGGCAACAACAAAAATAACAGGGAGCAGCAACCTCTCCCTCTGTGTCGCGCAGCGATATAGGGGGAGTGCCCGCAGGGCGAGGGGGTTAAATTCCCTATAAAAAATCTAAGAAGCTGTTTTAAATTTATTCCGAGACAGATTAAGACCTATGTTGAAACAGATTGGAGTCCGAGATATGCAGTCAATAGCGGGCTATTGACAAAAATCAAGGG
>ERZ857801.1909-NODE-1909-length-19712-cov-49.356565_pt1 | contig 19712 bp, 13 predicted proteins | sample MGYA00519762_ERZ857801 | MGnify/ENA primary metagenome ERZ857801 (study PRJEB31778, sample SAMEA3449368) | human gut metagenome | biome: human gut; feature: human-associated habitat; material: faeces | place: United Kingdom | collected 2010/2012 ...
GCTTTTGACTTTATTATAACTTGGAGAGAAACACGCACGAGGCCGAATGCTTACGGAAGAATACGTCATTCCGACTGCCGGTTATTCCAACCCTTCCAGCATTCTTTTTAAAACAACTGTAGCAGAAATTTCCCGGTTGGCCGCTTCAGGAATAACCAACGAAGTAGGCGCTTCAATCACCTCATCGGTCACAATCATGTTTCTTCTCACCGGCAGACAATGCATAAAGAAAGCATCGTTTGTCACTGCCATGTGCGCCGCATCTACCGTCCAGTTCATATCCTTGCTCAGGACCTTTCCATAGTCGGCAGGACGGGTGACACCGGGACATGCCCAGTTCTTGGCATAGATAAAGTCAGCCCCTTCAAAGGCTTTCATCTGGTTGTATTCCACCTTCGCGCCACGGACAAACTTCGGGTCCAGCTCATAGCCTTCGGGATGAGTGATGACAAAATCCACATCGGCCTCGTTCATCCAGTCGGCAAACGAGTTGGGAACGGCCTGAGGCAATGCACGCGGATGCGGCGCCCAAGTCAAGACCACCTTGGGACGGTCTTTCTTCTTATACTCCTCGATGGTAATCAGGTCGGCGAAAGCCTGCAACGGATGACCGGTAGCGGCTTCCATGGAGAATACAGGCTTGCCGGAATACTTGATGAACTGATTCAGAATCTTTTCGGTATAATCATCCTCGCGGTTCTCAAAATGAGCGAACGAACGCACACCGATGATATCACAATAAGAAGCCATCACCGGAATAGCCTCCAGTAAATGTTCACTCTTGTCGCCATCCATAATGACACCGCGCTCGGTCTCCAGCTTCCATGCACCTTGATTCACATCGAGCACAATCACATCCATGCCCAAGTTACGGGCTGCCTTCTGGGTGCTCAAACGGGTACGCAGACTGTTGTTGAAGAAAATCAGCAGGCAAGTCTTATGCTTTCCCAGGGTTTCATATTTGTAGCGGTCTTTCTTGATTTCGAAAGCTTCGGCAAGGGCACTCTTCAAGTCGCCCAAATCGTGTACGTTTGTAAAGTATCTCATAATTTTTTCATTTATAGTATTATTGTCTTATTTGTCCATCCCCCTGAATAATCCACTTGTATGTGTTCAGTTCCTCTAGTCCCATCGGACCACGGGCGTGGAGCTTCTGCGTGCTGATACCTATTTCCGCTCCCAGTCCGAACTCACCTCCATCGGTGAACGAAGTAGGCACATTCACATAGACACAAGCCGCATCCACCATTTTCATAAAATAATCGGCCGCCCGGTCATTCTCCGTCACAATACATTCACTATGTCCCGAACCATAGATAGAAATGTGGGCCACAGCCGCCTGTATGGTCATAGTCGCCGTCACTGCCATTTTGTAGTCCAGAAACTCTGTTCCGAAAGTATCCGTAGAAGCATGTTTCAGCAAGTGGGAAGGGTAAGAAGTCTTCAGATAATTGTAACACAAGTCATCGGCATAGATTTCCACGTTGTCCTGCTGCAAGCCGCTACAAAGAGTGGAAAGGTCGGTCAGCCGGTTCACATCTATAATCAGACAGTCCAAGGCATTGCACACGCTGACACGGCGTGTCTTGGCGTTGCGGATAATGGCGGCTCCTTTCGCCACATCACCCTCCTTGTCAAAATAAACGTGACACACACCGGCTCCTGTCTCGATAACGGGAATCGTGGCGTTCTGCCGCACATAGTCTATCAGCCCCTTGCCGCCGCGGGGGATAATCAGATCCACATAGCCGCGGGCATGGAGCAGCGCGTCGGCCGAATCATGTCCTGCCGGCAACAATGCCACCAGATAAGGAGACAAGTGGGCTACATCCAGCAAGGTATTCCGGATAATCTCCACCAGGATACGGTTGGAGAAATCGGCATCGCTCCCCCCCTTTAATATACAGGCGTTGCCGGATTTGAAACAAAGTGCAAACACATCCAAAGTCACATTAGGACGAGCTTCATAAATAATGCCTATCACCCCGAAAGGCACACTTACCTTGGTCAGCTTCATGCCATTGGGACGCACGGTCTGGCTCAGTATCCTTCCCGATGGAGAAGGCAGCGTGGCTACCTGCCGTATGCCTTGGGCTATGGCGTGAATACGTTCCGCCGTCAGTTTGAGACGGTCATATTTGGGATTCGACGGATCCATCGCCGCCAGATCCTTGGCGTTCTCTTCCAGAATCCGGTCCGTAGCAGCCTCCACCCTGTCGGCCAATGCATACAAGGTATCATTGATGATCTCCTCCTTGGAGAAAGCAAGAGATCCTTTTGCCTGCCGCACCTGTTTAAAAATATCTTTTATCTGTTCCATAGTCACTTCATTTTATCTAAATCATTACCACACCGCATCAGTCCAAATACAAATAATCATAGTGTACCATAGGTTTCTGTCCATGTTTCCCCTGCAATGCACGCGCTTCTGCCGAATCAAATCCGATGCGTCCCACTCCTATCTGCCTGCCCCGGTGGTCTATGATTTTCACTATATCATCTTTTTCAAATTCCCCTTCTATGCGGACCACTCCCACAGGAAGCAGGCTTACCGCCTTCTGTCCTTTCAACACTTTCACGGCCTGTTCGTTCAAATGCAGCTCGCCTTTGGCAAAGCCTTCGCTATGGGCAATCCACTTTTTCACGCTGGATACTCCGCCTTCTGCCGGAATAAAGCGCGTACAAACCGTCTCTGCCGGATGTTGCAGCAAATCGACCAGAATATGGTCTTTCTTGCCGTTGGCTATAATGACGGTAATGCCCTCATCGGCCACTTTACGGGCAATGGTAGTCTTTGTCAGCATACCGCCCCGGCCGAATCCCGATTTCTCCGTATGTATATAGTCCGAAAGATCCTTTCCCTGCTCCACCTCCCGTATCACCTGCGTACCGGGGGTAGAAGGAGAACCATTGTATATGCCGTCAATATTGCTCAGTATGATTAACGCCTGCATATCCATCATGGAAGCGATCATTCCCGAAAGCTCGTCATTGTCTGTAAACATCAGTTCAGTGACCGAAATGGTATCATTCTCATTTACGATAGGTATGACACCGTTCTCCAGCATCACCATCATGCAGTTGCGCTGGTTCAGGTAATGACGGCGCGTGCCGAAACTTTCTTTCGTAGTCAGCACCTGCCCGACGGGAATACCGTGTTCGCGAAACAGCTCATAGTACCGGTTGATCAGTTTTGCCTGGCCCACCGCCGAGAAAAGCTGCCTTTGCTCCACGCTATCCAATTTCTTGGAAGGCTTGATCTCGCTGCGTCCCGAAGCTACCGCCCCGGATGAAATCAGAATGACTTCCACCCCGGCTTTGCGCAATTCCGCCACCTGGTCTACCAATGCCGACATACGCGTCACATCCAGCGTACCGTCTTTACGCGCCAACACATTACTACCGATCTTTACTGCTATTCTTGTAAACTGAACTGCCATTTCTCTTGTTATTTTAGAAACACAAATATAGATATTAAAATCAATCTGTAAAGTCAAATAAGCCAAAAATTAACCTTTATCGTATTTGTGTGCATGTATTTTAATTCTCATCTTTGCAAAATGAAAATATATAACGATAATATTCAATAGGTAAACGTATGGTTAAAGCTATTTTTTTCGATATTGACGGTACATTGGTTTCTTTTGAAACTCATAAGATTCCCGCTTCAACCCATGAGGCATTAAAGGCACTCCGTGATAAAGGCATTAAAATATTTATTGCTACCGGACGCCCACAATGTTTAATAAACAACCTGGGTGACTTAGAGTTTGACGGGTATATCACCGTAAACGGAAGCTATTGTTTTACCGCCGGCCACCAGCCCATTTATAAAGGTTGCATCCCGCAAGAAGACATTGAACGGCTAATAACTTTTCAACAGAAATATCCGGTACCTTTCGTTTTTGCATACGGCAATGAAATGTTCGTCACAGAAGTGAATGACAGAGTACAGGCTGTTTCCGATCTGATTGAAATTCCTGTTCCCCCTGTCGCCTCCATAGAAGAAGCCCGTGGAAAAGACATCCTGCAAATAATGGGGTATTTTACGGCCGAAGAGGAAAAAGAAACAGATATATTCGGCAAAGTGCTGACCCATTGCGAGCCAATGCGCTGGTATCCATTGTTTGCCGACATCATTGCACGGGGCAACAGTAAAAGTACGGGAATAGACAAAGTGCTGGCATATTTTGACATTGACCTGAAAGACACCATGGCTTTCGGTGACGGCGGCAATGATATTCCCATGCTGAAACACGTAGCCACAGGGATAGCTATGGGAAACGCCGAACCTCATGTCAAAGCTGTGGCCGACTATGTGACCACCTCCGTAGATGAAGACGGAATAGCCAATGCGTTGAAACATTTCGGATTAATCTAAAGAAGGTTCGATAAAAGGAAAATGAATGCAGAGAGTATCCTCATGAGAGATCCCAAACTAAGGTTTTTCATGTCGTTTATTAATTTAAGAGATGCAAAGATATTCATTTACTTCTTATTAATTCGTTTCTTGTTTTGATTTCTTGACCCATTTTTCCAGAAAACTCTTTATCTTTACGCAAAATATTTATTAATTGCGAATCTATGAAGAAAACCAATTCTATCCTTTGCGCATTTGTATTGGCAGGCTCGCTCTTCGGCTGTTCCACAACACAGCAGAAGACAGGCGAAACTGACTACACGCAGTATGTTAACACGTTCATCGGAGCAGCAGACAACGGACATACCTTTCCCGGTGCCTGCCGTCCTTTCGGCATGATCCAGACAAGCCCCGTAACCGGAGCTGTCGGCTGGAGATATTGCTCGGAATATGTGTACACCGACTCCCTGATATGGGGATTTACCCAGACACACCTTAATGGAACAGGGTGTATGGACCTGGGAGACATCCTGGTGATGCCGGTTACCGGAACACGCGCCCGTGCCTGGGACGCTTATCGCAGCCACTTCCCCAAAGACAAGGAAGCAGCGACTCCCGGATACTACACCGTAGAGCTGGCCGACCCCGGCGTGAAGGCCGAACTGACCGCCTCTCCCCATGCCGCCCTGCACCGTTATACCTATCATAACGCCGACTCGGCATCTGTATTGATTGACCTTCAGCACGGACCTGCGTGGAACGAAAACCAATACCATTCGCAAGTACAAAGTTGCGAAACCAATTGGGAAGATGCACAAACCTTGACCGGACATGTACGCAACAGCGTATGGGTGAACCAGGATTACTTTTTTGTTATGAAGTTCAATCGTCCCGTCATAGATACCCTGTATCTGCCCATGGCCGAAACTGAAAAAGGGAAACGCATCATCGCTACTTTTGACATGAAGCCGGGAGAGGAACTGCTGATGAAAGTAGCCATGTCCACCACCGGCGTGGATGGAGCCAAGAAGAATATGGAAGCGGAAATAGCCGACTGGAATTTTGAAGGAGTGAAGCAAGCAGCCCACAACGAATGGAACAATTATCTGAGCCGCATTGAAGTAACGGGTACGGATGACGAGAAGACCAACTTCTATACCAGCTTCTACCATGCCCTGATACAGCCCAACCAAATCTCGGACGTAGACGGATGGTACCGTAATGCAGCCGATTCCATCGTTAAAGCCGGTAACGGAGCTTTTTATTCCACTTTCTCCTTATGGGACACTTATCGCGCCGCCCACCCGTTTTACACCTTAATGGTTCCTGAAAAAGTAGACGGATTCGTCAATTCATTGGTAGAACAGGCTGAAGTACAGGGCTTCCTGCCTATCTGGGGACTTTGGGGAAAAGAGACATATACCATGATTGGCAACCACGGTGTTTCAGTTATCGCCGAAGCGTACCGCAAAGGGTTCCGGGGTTTTGACGCCGAACGTGCCTTCAATGCTATCAAAAATACCCAGACCGTATCTCATAAACTGAAATCCGATTGGGAAACTTATATGAAATACGGTTATTTCCCTACAGACTTGATTAAGACAGAATCAGTATCCTCCACACTGGAATCGGTATATGACGATTATGCCGCAGCCGATATGGCCCAACGTATGGGTAAAGAGGAAGATGCCGCTTATTTTGCCAAACGTGCCGATTTTTATAAGAACCTGTTTGATAAAGAAACGCAGTTCATGCGTCCCCGTAATGCTGACGGAAGTTGGAAATCTCCCTTCAACCCTAGTCAGGTTGCCCACATGGAAAGTACCGGTGGAGACTATACCGAAGGGAATGCATGGCAGTACACCTGGCATGTGCAACATGATGTGCCGGGGCTTATTGAGTTATTCGGCGGAGAACAGGCATTCTTAAACAAATTGGATTCTTTGTTCACCTTGAAACTGGAAACCACCCAGGCAGATGTTACCGGCTTGATCGGTCAATATGCACACGGCAACGAACCCAGCCATCACATTACTTATTTATATACGTTGGCAGGCCGCCCCGAACGTACCCAGGAACTGATCCGTGAAATCTTTGATACGCAATATCGTCCCGAACCCGACGGACTCTGTGGCAATGACGACTGCGGACAGATGTCAGCATGGTATATGTTCTCGGCTATGGGGTTCTATCCGGTAGATCCGGTAAGTGGCAATTATGTCTTCGGCGCTCCGCAGCTGCCTGAAATCGTTTTGAATCTGGCCGACGGAAAGACTTTCACGATCATTGCCGAAGGATTGTCAAAGGAACACAAGTACATTGACAGCATCACACTGAACGGTGAACCCTATACAAAGAATTATATCTCGCATGAAGATATTTTGAAGGGTGGAACTTTGGTGTATAAGATGAAATAAGGAATCTACCTCATTACAGGAAGAGGGTATAACAGCCGGCTCCGGCTATATACCCTCTTCCTGTTTTCTGCTCCTGATGCTTTCCAAAGGATCATAATGCTCCAGGTATCATGTCCTTATCCATGAAACATGATCATTATCTGCATAACTTCTGCTTTAGATATCTTGTAACTGCCATATTAAATTATTGCCATGGACCATGTCAAGTCAGAGCATGGTACAATGGGCAACACAAAAATACAACTCTCATATTTGCTCAATCCAAACTTTATTGCGTTATTTGCGTTACATGTTTTATGTAACATAAAAACAGCAATGAAGAATATTCCTACTAATCCATTTTTAATAACCGGTTACCAAGGACCCGACTATTTCTGTGACCGCGAAAATGCTTAGTGTGAAATAGAAACTTGAAAGAGCTTGAACACCTGATCCACAGAACCGAAATCTATCTTATTTTCTTCGATGTATCGGTTCCATCGGACTTGTTGTTTTTTAGGGAAAAGCTTTAAAAAACTCTTCTTGTTATAAAAGCGTTTCGTTTTTTTACCTACACTAACTTCGTAGGTTTTATTAATTCCGGTAACGATACGTTGGGCGTCCTGTATGCCACCGGATAACCCTGTACCTGTTAATCCTGAATAGTTATCCACGGAAGCCGTTTGTGTAGTTCCTCCATACGAAATCTTTTTGGGGGCTCTTCGTGTATCACTTGTATAGATTACATTGAATTTGGGCTGAGCTTGGATTACCTCTACCGCTTCTTGCTTTCCTATCAAGAAACTTCTGTTGCCTATGCGAAGCACCGCTATCAATTCCGGATCAGAAAACTCCTTTTCTTGTTGTTCCGGATCTTTAAAGACATAATGTTTCTTTATCAGATCATAATTGACCGGAGCCGTAAACTGTCTTCCATCTTTATATACAATCAAGCAATCTTGAAATTCATCAAACAGATAAGAGGAATTGTCCTTAGTATTTTGCGCAAACAGACCCACACAGAATATCCATATCCCTAACCAACATAAAATCAGTCTCATATATTTTCAGTTAATAGTTTATCTCAAGAAAGGGTGAGCCTGAAGCCCACCCTTTCATTTATTATAAAAAAGAATTCACCTGCATTACGGAAGGAAAGTAACACGTACTTCATACATACGCTGATGTTGCTCCACTCCAGCAGGGCGATGAGCGATATTCTTCACCAGATAACGACGAGGCTTGGTAAAATCTCCCGGCATACCCAATTTAGGAGAGTCACCTACGGGTTCTACCGTACAGACAGAATAGCTTACCAGATAAAGTTCACCTATGATTTCATTCTTTCTAACAGGAAGAACTACATATTGTGAACGGTTATCAACAGGATTCACCAATTCAAAGTCACCGGAAAACTTACTGCCATCAAACAAGAACCCCTTGTTAGCTGTCGAATATTGTACATCCGAAGCGGCATATACGTTTAATACATACACCTTGCCATCAGGCGCACTGCTATCGGATTCTATTGTTTCCGAACCTTCCACTTTTATTGATTCTCCGGCAGCCACAACTTTCCCATCCGGCATGGTATAGGGAGCCCCCGTTCTGTTAACCCACGTAAAAACGTCAGAACTTCCAATCAAACGAGTATCAATATAATTGTCCACCCATTTGTTCCAGTTAACTGCATAAATCTTGTCATTAAACAATTCCCGGGCTTTTAACTCGATTTTGCTTACCCCTACTTCTGAATAAACAGATTCCGGTGCCTCTTCATAAGTCAATCCGGCAGTACAACTAGAAATAACTGATGCACTGCACAACACAGCTGCACCTATACATATTTTATTTAGCAATTTATTCATCATAACTATCTTTTTTTAATTGTTATAGTTGAAGTTTTTCCATCCCGGATTCTGTTGCAATTGTGTATAGTCTCTCAACATGGACTGTGAAAATGGTACAAAGTAGTATCTTGCATCATCAAACTTTCTTTCATAATAAGAATACGGCATCTCAAAAGTCTGGAATTTAGGAGTAAAATATCCTTCACCACCCGGCTCTACAGGATAACCATTCTCACCAGCCTTTTCGCTTTCCATACCTTTACGGAAAATCCATAATCCTCTGGAAGGAGTATTCAACTCTTCAATAGTCGTTTTGCCTTCTGCTTCCCCCCAACGCAATAAATCGAAATAACGGAAGCCCGGACATTCAAATGCAAATTCCAAACGACGTTGCAGTTTCATTTCATTCCACAAATCATTGCCGTCATAATTAGGCAATCCGGCACGATTACGGATTTCATTGATATAGCCTGCCGCATCGGTCTTGCCTAGTTTAATACTTGCCTCGGCACAATTCAGCAACACTTCCGCATACCGTACATTGAAATAGCAAGTCTGACGCTGGGTGTCAAAATCCAAAGTCCCGTCCGTATTGATTTTATTAAACTGAGAGTACTTCCTTGAATAATAACCAGTTATTGTTTGTGCGGAAGCTCTGTTGATTGGTGCGGAATTTAAATTTTCCATCACTCTATACCCAGAATGTAAAGCACTGTATTTTAAGGTCTTTTCATCTAGTGTAGTATTGTCAATCCAAGTTTGAATAATATAACGTTCTTCTTCCGGTCCCATATATGCTCCATCGTAAGTAACTGTGGAATAGAAGCGGCTATCGCGATTCTTGAACATATCGCGATAATTAGCAGATTCTCCTTCTAATTCTCCTTCTGCATTTCTATGGATTCCCATGGCTTTTGCCTGTGAAGTTTCCCACCAATTTTTCCATTTGCCATCAGCGTCATCTTTCTGTAAATAACAGTCTACCAAATCCTGTGTAGGAAATAAACCTGAACGACGCCCGTAAGAATAAGTCGCATCTTCGGTTGCTCCATAATAATTCCCGTCAGGTCCGTTCTTTGCAGTTGGATTGAAACCACTACGTTGGTTTTCTTTAAACATGACCGGCCAAATTGACTCAACGCTTGTATGTGACTCTGTTTTTGTGAACAGATCCTCATAATTCGGTTCCAAACTGTACTTGCCTATCAATCCTTTAGCTGCATTATAAGCCAATTCATAATAATGATTTGCATTCTTCTCAAACTTGAACAAGCCTTCAGCATCATCCGAATATAGACCTTTGGCTGAAGCATCGGCCGCATTGGCTGCATATAAAGCCACGCGAGAGATGTATGCGTTAGCTACATCTTCATTTACCATACCAAGCGTATGCGTTCCACCATAAGCTTTAAAATAATCTACGGATTTCTGCAAATCGTCTAGAATATTGTCGAAAATAGTTTCGCGTTTAGTACGAGGCAAATAGGTTTCATCTTCAATCGTTAACGCTTTGTCTACATAAGGAACGCTTCCCCAAAACTTTTCCATGTCAAAATAAATAAAAGCACGGAAAAAGTAACATTCACCCAAGAATTGGTTCTTCTGAGCCTCTGTCAATATGCTGCTGGAAGAAATTTTTTCAATTCCAAGATTTACAGCACGAATGTTTTTATAAGCTCCACTCCATGGGGCGCTGAAACAAGTGATACCATTATTTTCATCATAAGTACGTTTGTTAAAATTGTACTGTCGATACGTATCCCAGTCCTGTTCATAGTTTCCCTGACAGTTATCTGACCACTGTTCTGACTGGAAGGTGTCACCAGATGCCGATTGGGATATGAAATAGAAATTGTTCACATAAGAACGAGCCAATTGAGGATTTTCCCAAAAGCGTTCTTCATCCACTTTTGTTGTAGGTTCTATTCCTAACGGATCACATGCAGTTGTTACTCCCATCATCGAAGAAAGAAATAACCCGGCCAGAATATATTTAGTTGTTTTATTTTTACGTTTCATATTAACCAAGTTTTATAAAGTTACTGTTACGCCCAAAGTATAAGAACGCTGGGTAGGATAGCTTCCCAAAGTACCATTGTTATTATAGATAGAAGCACCTGTAGTAATGAATTCGGGATCCTGCAAATCTTTCAGTGGATAAGATTTTTTAGTCCAAGTAAATGCGTTAGTCACAACGAAACTTAAATCCAATCCTTGAATAACTGGTAGATTTTTCAAAACCGAACGTTTTAAGTCATAACGTAAACTGATATTTTTCAGTTTCAGGTAAGAGGCATCAAAAGACCAGATGTCAATGTAACTATATCCAAATCCATTGCCTTCAGGAACCGGAGTTGGAAGAGCGGCGTCTACATCAGGGTTGCTCGGTGTATATGCATTCTGGAACGCGTATTGTCCGTAATTCCACATATAGCTTTGTTGGCTGCGGAGCGGAGAAGGCATAGCTCCCCTTGCACCGGTTGCTCCTTGGAAGAACAGTTCCAGATCGAATCCGTTCCAGTCGGCTCCTAAAGTTACACCAAATTGAGTATGTGGAGTAGACCCTTCCGCATTGAACACATAGTAATCATTTACACGACCATCACCATTTAAGTCCACCAAAGCCGGAGTTCCCAAAGTCATATTATTGTTAGCGTGTAATAAGGAATTATACATTTTTTGCCATGACCCGTGTAATCCATTGGTCTTCAACCCATAAGGATATGTTATAGATTCTCCGTTTGTTACATAAGGACGTTTGCCGATATTGTCGAATGTCGGAGTCCACCAGTCCGAATCAGAGCTGCTATGGCGAGTCACCCGTTCATCCCAATAAGAATAGTTTACCCCTACACGATAACCGACTTTGCCAATCTTGTCTTGCCAGTTCAACGAAACTTCGAAACCTCCTTTTCGTGAAGTAGTGTACGGAGCATTAATTTTCGGAGTGTTCGGCATACCTAAAATATCTACCCGAATCATATCATCAGTCATGTCCATCACATCTCCTTTGTTCAAATATAAAAACGTATCGAATGATCCTGTCAAGCGGTCTTTCAAAAAGCCGAAATCCAGACCAATACCATACTGCTTACTGCTGGACCATTGTAAATTGTTTGCTACATCAGACTCGTACCATCCTACATTAGAAGCCATATTTTCTCCAAACAATATGCGGTTTGAACTCTGCGCATATTGGGTAAGGAAAGAAAATGGACTTCCCACTTCATTACCTACCAATCCAAATCCGCCACGTAATTTTATCATATTAACAATGTTCGGATTCACCAAATTCTTGAACCAAACTTCATCGGACATCACCCAACCCAATGAGAAAGCCTGAAAATATCCCCAACGTTTATCCGGGCTATAACTCAAAGAACCATTGTAGTTAGCACTGTATTGGAACAGGTACTTATTGTCATAGTCGTAAGTAAAACGCCCGATGTAAGAAGCAGAACCCCATTCTTCAGCAGAGCCACCGGCAGAAACTAATGTACCGCCTAGATCAAGCTGCGGAGCCAAAGTGGTAGGATATCCTTTTTTCTTTGCATCCGTCCAATTGCTCTTTCTTACCTGACTTTGATAGTTCACCATAGCAGATAGATTATGCTTTCCGAAAGAACGGGTATAATCAATCTGGAAAATGCCGGTCAACAACTTATACTTATTCCATTTTTCATATAAGTTGGCGTTTTCAGGATTATAGGAAGAAACGGCAGTAGCATACGGATTGTCATAAACGCCTTCCTGATCATGGTTAAAATGACGCTGATGATAATAAGAAGTAGTGAAGTTCAAGCTAGCCTGTGCAGACAAGCCTTCCACCCAAGGCACACTCCATTTCAAAGCTGCATTCATCTGGAAGCGATAAGATTCTGTATTGTTGAAACCGTTGTTCAACTGCGCCTTCCACAGATCCCTTTCTTGGCAGTCCGGTACTCCAGGCAGCCGGCCTCTTAGGCATCCAGTCACCATACATGGCATTGTTGAACACACCTTCACCATCGGCAGGTTTATTGTTGTTAGAAGTATTACCGTTCAAGTTGAAAGTAAATTTCAAACTCTTGTCGCTCAACAACATGGCGTCTGTGTTCAAAATCATGTTCACCTGTTCGTATGAATATTTATCACTGACACCATTTTGCTTCATATATCCCAAACTTGAATAATATTTGATACGTTCGCCACCACCACGCAGGCTGACATTAGTTTGATACATTGGCTGTGTATGATCAAACATATCCCATGGGTCGTAAGAAGAATAGTAGTCCTGGATATTTTTACCTTGTGTCTTTAACGGATCGAACAAGTCGTTGATGTCTTGCAAAGAATACCCTAAATTATATCTTTCGTTCACCAGGTTACGGATTTCTTCAAATCCGTATCCTTTCTGCCACAGATCGCCCATATAATATTTAGAAAGTTCTGTATCATTAAAAGTCGGACTCTCCTGGAAACTTGCCAATTCCGCTTCATTACGTGCCAATGCGTACTCGTAACTACTCAATCCTTTGGGACGATAAGCAGGAGTCATGATAGACACTTTTTGGTTTAAAGTAATGGTAGGCGCGCCTTCCTGTCCACGCTTGGTAGCAATCACTACTACACCATTAGCGGCACGCGGACCATATACGGCAGTTGCAGCAGCGTCTTTCAAGATTGACATGGAAGCGATATCATCCGGACGCAAGCGATTGAAAAACTCATTACCTTGCCCCGAATCCATCACGACATCGTCAATGACATACAAGATATTTTCACCGCCTCGAATCCAAATTCTGGCGTTTTCACCCGGCGCACCGGAAGCCTGTTGAGCTACCACACCGGTAACACGTCCTCCCAACCCTTCGGACATAGAAGCAACCGGTAACTTTGCCAATTCGGACATCTTTACGGTAGCGGCAGATGCAGTCATTGTTTTGGCTTTCTGAACACCACCATAACCTACTACAACCACTTCTTGAAGAGTTTGTGAATCTTCTTGAAGAATAATTTTTAAAGATTCTCCTTTAAATTTAATCTCTTGGGTAAGATATCCCACAAAGGAAACTTGGATAACATCTCCTTGTTTAACACCTGACAAGGAAAAGTCACCATCAATACCGGTAATAGTACCATTGGTCGTACCTTTCACTACTACAGACGCACCGATAACGGTTTCACCTGTAGCATCTACTACGACTCCCTTACACGTCCCTGTCTGTTGTGTGATTTTCACATCGGCAACGCCGGGATTGGCGACCGCGTATGCTGCTCCTGTAGAGGCACCCATTAGGAACAGCAACATACTGACTGATTTTAGTCGTTTTAACATAGCTGTGATTTTTTTTAAAGTTTATTGAAAATCAAGTAATTCCGTTTCCTTAGTTCCTTCAGAACTACTCTTGCAGCTATTGTGTTGATATTCAATGGAGTTGAATATGATAACGACAAAAAGAAATTTCCATTTAAAGCCGTTAAAACAAACTTTAAATGGAAATTTTCTACTTCATTTCTACCTAAATCACTACTTTGCACAAAGAAATAAGGGAGTATTACATTCCGTAAAAGAATGAGAACTTTCAATAATTGGTGGGAAAGTTTTTCATCTTACAAATGAAAACAGCATCGGCTCATTGTTTTAGAAAGTCCTTATCTTTTTCAAGAAGAATCAACTCTTTACTTACATATAAATAATATTTGCAAAATAATTCTATGTATAGTCCTGAAGGTCAAAATAAAACAATCCCCTTGTTTTTACAGGAAAAACAAGGGGAACTGTTATTCTTTAATTTTATTTTCAGTTCTTCGGTCCTTTGCCAAAATCAGGATTTTCTTTATCCATCCATACACGTTCGTCATGCAAAACTTGTGGATTTTTTGCATTTGTACCTTGATATGTATAACCTTGTGCTTTATATGCAGCGATAGTTATGTCATGTAACTGATCTGATTCCAAAGGCTCCATAACAGCAAATCTTCTAGGGATAGGATAAGAGTCACCCAATTGTTCGTCAAATTCCTTACGCGGTAAAATGGAACTATTCTTCATAGGAACACCAGAACGCATAATGTTAACATATTGATCAATCGGTGCATTAAAATAATGGAGATATTCTTGGATATACACTTTTTCCAAATCAGAAGCTTTATCTCCACTTAAATTATAAGCCTCTTTCTTAAGCAGTTCTGTCAGCCATTCCTCTTGCAGCTTAATGGAAACATCATGAGGGTCATTTACATAAGGACTGTCATAATAAGGTATATGATTCTGACCGGCAACATAATCATATCCTTTTACTGAAGCAGTGATACCGTCTGTAAAATACTCTTGGGCACTTTTTTGTCCATTCCAAGTAGCTCCCAACAGGGTGAATTCAGCCAAGAAGAAATTGGTTTCCGCTGCCGAAAAATACAGACCATACCAGCCATATTGTTGAGTGTCCTGAACCGGAGTAACATCCGGAGCATCCGGATAAGTATATGTCAACAAACCTTTTACCATTTCTTGATTCCGGTAAGTACACGGATAATAGCTTTTCTTGGCACCAGCTGCCGAGTACAAAACAAACAATTGTCCTTTGGGGTCAAAATAATCCTCGTATTTGTCCATCTGTCCTGCACCTATTTCTACAGGAAGACCATAATAACGTACCCAAGGTTCACCTGGACCACCCCATTCTTTAAAGACTTTCTTTCCATTTTTAACCTCAGAAATTACATTCTTTTCTACAAAATCCGGCATTTCTCTTTTTTGATCAAAATAAGCCTGCACAACATTAGAATTGTAGTCATTCTTTTGGAAGAAATAAAGCAAACGCGGATCTTTGTTGTTTACCAAAAAGTCTATAAGATGTTGCGTACCTACTCCTACAGAAAAATCATTATTCCAATTGTTATCGAACTTACCCTTGTTATATACAAAGTCATCATCCGTAGTAGCAATTAAGCCAACAGGACTTTCTGCTACCTGTTTTACTATTTCAAAAGCACGGTTCCGGTCTTTGTTTATCAAACGGGCTGCAATTTTCAATTTCAAAGAATTGGCCAGTTTGCCCCATTTTTTCAAATCACCTTTATAAATAAAGTCCTGATTATTCAAAACATCTTTGATTTCGTTACTGCTCAGATAATTAATAGTCTGGTCCAGTTCTTTCAGCCATACTTCCAAAAGTTCCTCTTGAGTGTCATACTTAGGCAATAACAAAGGAGGATTGGTATATCTAGCTTGTTCTGCTTCTGTATATTGACGTGAGCCATATAGGTCGGCATCTTGGATACTTAAATAAACCAACAAAGGATTACAAAGATATTGGATATATTCATAAGTCGCTTTTTCCTCTTCAGGCAACTGGCTGATTTGATATCGAATCTCATTAGCATAACGAAGAACTTCGTTTACTTCATAACCACAACCATTGGCTTCATCAGTCGGACGATTTGAACGAGTTGTATTACCTCCTGATGAAACTGTTGTTTGCGACCAGGTAGAAAGATCATTAAATCCTCCAAACCACTGTGCATAATCTCCCGGTTGGAAAGAAGCCTCACATTTAGTGAACAGGAAACGAATATCAGGCTTTGTAATAGTAGACGGATCTGAATTTAATTCAGAGAATTCATCTACACAGGAAGTAAACATTACACTTCCTAAAAGCAGTGCGGCTGCTAAAGTTCTATATTTCATTGTTGATAATTCTTTTAAAGTTAACAATTAGAAATTGGCATTAATTGTAAATATGTAACTTGCCGTATAAGGCTCGAAACCACGAATACGGAACTCTGAAGCTGAATTAGAACGTACAGATTCCGGATTCAGGTTATTAGGTAATGAATTATACAGATATCCCAAATTACGTGCACTGAATGACAGGTTCAATCCTTTTGCACCCAGTTTGTGACTGATGCTATTAGGCAAACGATAATTTATAGTAATATTACGCAAAGCGATATAACTCAACTTGTGTACCCAAATGTCATCAATTGTCTGTGCTCCCCATGCATAATTATTTCCATACCATGAACCGGCATGAGTGGGTTCCAGTTTTCCTTCCTGTACCAGCTGTGCGTAAGACAGTCCGCTGACATCCATTTTTGTTCCATCCACCAAGGTCGCAATTGTTCCTTCTTTAAAAACACCTTCCGGAATCATACCATCAGTATATTGAATACCTTTGGAATCGGCGTATTGACTAGTCCAAGTCATACCTCCATGTTCCGGGTCACGGTATTGCAAAGAGCTTTCTGTCCAACCGGCCTGAGTTCCGTATAAGTTACAGTAAGATGCCACCAAACCTCCAAAACGCATATCCAGTCCGACATTCAAACTTAAATCTTTCCAAGTTAACGTTGTTGCTACAGATCCCAGAAAATCGGGTGTCATGTTGCCCACTACTTCCGCTGTTTTGCTTTGTGCTCTATATGCGCCTCTCCAGCTGTCATCCCACTCCAACAAAGGTACACCGTTTTCATTACGTGCCTGAGTGACATCTGACATCAACACACCATAAGACTCACCGACTTTTGCTACGGAGCCGATATGATAGTCGTATGCGTTTACATAACCGGACAATTCAATATAGTTGGCAACATTAGGATGCAAGGATACAATTTTACTTCTGTTTCGTGTATAAGTGAAGTCCAGATCCCACTGCCAGTCTTTAGTTTTGATAGGAGTAGTATTTAATGCGATTTCAATACCTGAGTTTTGGATATTACCAGCATTTACCAACTGTTGGGTAACACCGGAAATAGCAGGAACATTGATTTTCATAATCTGGTCTGTGGTATTTTCCTTATAATAAGTGAAATCCAAGTTCAAACGATTATTAAAAGTACGGAAATCCAAACCTATTTCCCATGAATTCTTACGTTCCGGTTTAAGGTCGGCAATCTTCATCAGTTTGTCCAGTTCATTGGTATAGATATTGCCGTCATACATTTCCATTGTGGCAAAAGAATACGTCTGATTGACAGCGTATGGGTCTGTATCATTACCTACTTGTGCCCATGATGCACGAAGTTTTGCCAAGTTAATCCATGAAGGCATACTTTCGCGGAAAGTTTCATTAATCAACCATGAACCTGATACAGAAGGATAGAAGTATGAGTGATTACCTGTACGATTGGCATATACCAATGCAGAAGACCAGTCATTACGTCCTGTAACATCCAAATAGAATTGATTCTTCCATCCTAAATTTAAAGCAAAAATGGCAGAAATAATTCTTTTGCTGCCCGATATGGTCGATTCGCTCTTTTTAGTCTTTTTTGAGTTCTCCACGAACCATTCTCCAGGCACCACCATTCCTCCGTCAGTTGATACTTTTGAATGTTGGGAAGAGGTGTTGTAATACTCAAATCGTGCGAATCCACCGAGTGAAAAATCTTTTATCTGCTTGCTGGCAGTAAAAGTTCCCCCTACGGTAAATTGTTCTTTTATATCTTGCGTAATACCATAATATCCTCCTTCGTTTGCATAACCGGAACCTAATTGCTTATCTTCTATAGAAGTATAATAACGGTTCATATTAGCGTCTGCTTTAAACTTCAGCCAATCTGTCATCTTTACATTTACTTCAAATGTAGGACGAATAACAGTTTCCTTCCGTACATAATCGTAATTATCTACTTTGAAGAAATAATTTTTAGCGCTGGAAGGAACCGAACCATATTGGTCACCATAGCTGGTACTGGCAATACCACCATGCTCACCTAAATATTTGTTCCGGAAATAATCTACGTCAAATAGCGGGTTAATCACATTGGTATTTGCATTGACAAACAATTCACCCGCATTCAGTTGTGCATTACGCGGTTTTGAGTTGGCAAAGCTAAAAGAAGCAGCAACATCCACCCAATCGTTCAACTTATGGCTAGCTTTCAACAACATGGAGTAACGTTCAAAAGTATTGTTTTCTGTTGTTGATTTGGCATTTTTATAAGATAAAGATGTATAAAATGATGTTTTTTCATTACCACCGCGAATAGAAACATTCGTGTTTGTATTGAACCCTAATTTATATAAATCCAGCATATTATTTTTACGTGGAGAATAGGTAGTCCATGTACCATCATAATTGCGGATTTGAGAGCCATCATATCTAGGACCAAAACCAAAGTTGGGTACTCCTACTAATGTATGTTCCCCATTCTGATTTACTGTAAACTGATGTTCATCCCACATACTTCCATTTTGGTCGGCATCAGATTGTCCTGGCATGTATCCTGGACCATATAAAGTTTGAATATCCGGAGTCTTGAAAGCATGGTCAATACCAAATGTTTGAGAAACGCTGATACCCAGCCCTTGTGTACCCTTACCGGATTTGGTGGTGATTACAACCGCACCATTCAAACCGCGGGAACCATACAATGCTGTTGCCGCAGCACCTTTCAATACTGATACAGTTTCAAAATCATCAGGATTTAAGTTTTTCAACTCATTACCATAGTCGCTGGCGTTGTTGGCACCTGCGTCCCAGTCTGCTGTCGTATTACCAGATACACCGTTATCCAGAATCACTCCATCCACCACATAGATAGGCTGGTTGTTGGAACTTAAGGTTGAAGCTCCACGAATCTGTATCTTGGTACCACCAAACAAACCACCATCTGATCCTGAGATTTCAACACCGGCTACTTTACCTTGCAATGCGGCTACCGGAGAAATGGTATTGGCAGCTTTTAATTCATCTCCCTTCACTTCAGTAACTGCATATCCCAAAGCTTTTTCTTCACGCTTCAATCCCAAAGCTGTAACCACAACTTCACCTAACTGTTGCGTATCATCTTTTAAAGTTACATCAATAGGCTGTCCGGTCCATTTTACTTCCTGTGTCTGATATCCTACAAAAGAAATAACAATGATATCTCCTTTTTTTACATTTGACAAAGAAAAATCACCGTCAAGTCCGGTAATAGTACCATTAGTCGTACCTTTTACTACTACAGATGCACCAATGACAGTTTCACCCGTAGCATCCTTGACAATTCCTGTACATGTACCACTTTGTTGTGTGATTTTCACATCGGTAACGCCGGGCTTGGCGACCGCGTATGCTGCTCCGGTAGAGGCACCCATTAGGAACAGCAACATACTGACTGATTTTAGTCGTTTTAACA
>ERZ857801.1910-NODE-1910-length-19709-cov-4.390048_pt1 | contig 19709 bp, 18 predicted proteins | sample MGYA00519762_ERZ857801 | MGnify/ENA primary metagenome ERZ857801 (study PRJEB31778, sample SAMEA3449368) | human gut metagenome | biome: human gut; feature: human-associated habitat; material: faeces | place: United Kingdom | collected 2010/2012 ...
CCTACTTTGCCGCCATGGGCAAAGTAGGTCGCCGCCCGCAGGCGGCGAAATCCCCCGCACATCTCATCCCCCAAAAACAATCCACAAAACATCCATCCCATGTGGAAAAAGAAGGAGAATCCCCATGTCCAGACAAAACTTGTCTCAGCAGACGGCGGACCGTCTGTACACCACCATTGTGGTGGAGCAGCAGCTCCAGCCCGGGGAAAAGCTGCCCAACGAACTGGAGCTGGCCCAGCAGCTGGGGGTGAGCCGGGCCACCCTCCGGGAGGCCATCCGCACCCTGGCGGACCGGGGTGTGCTGGAGGTGCGCCGGGGCCGGGGCACCTTTGTCTCCCACCAGGTGGAGGAGATCGGTGACTTCGGCTTCTCCAGCCTGGAACAGGTCCGGGGCCAGCTGCGGGACCTGTTTGAGCTGCGCTCCATGTTTGAGCCACGCTGCGCCGCCCTGGCCTGCCGCCGGGCCGCCCCGGAGGAACTCTCCGACATTCTGGAGAAGGGGGCGGCGGTGGAGCAATGCATCCGGGCGGGCCGGGACCGCACTCAGGCGGACCAGGCCTTCCATACCGCCATCGTCCGGGCGGCTCACAATGAGTTTCTGCTCCGGCTGCTGCCCATCATCCATCAGGCAGTCTCCACCGCCGTGGAGCGGGGGGAGCATCGGGAACAGCTGGCGGAGGACACCCTTCGGGACCACGCCCTGCTGCTGGAGTTCCTGAAAAAGCGGGATGGCGAGGGGGCGGAGCACGCCATGGCCATCCACATGCGCCACAGCATGGACGTGATGGGGCTGGCGGAACCCGGCCTGTAACCGCCGGGACGGGAAGTATCGCTTGCCTTTTGGGACAAAATCCGATACACTGGAGCAGCACTGTCATGGAAACCGCATTGTCTGGAGGTGTCTGCCATCGAACCGTTTATTTGGATTGTCAATCTCATCGGGACCGTGGCCTTTGCCGCCTCGGGGGCCCTCACGGGCCTGAAAAAGGGGATGGACCTGTTTGGGGTGTGTATTCTGGGGCTGGTCACCGCCGTGGGCGGCGGGGTGATCCGGGACCTGATTTTGGGGCTGACGCCCCCCATGGCCTTTCAGGACCCCACCAGCGCCCTTGTGGCTCTGGCTGTGTCCGCCGTCTTTTTTCTGGGACGGGTGCGGCGGCTGCTCATGTACAAGCCCGCCCTGTTCAACCACCTGCTGTTTTGGATGGACGCCCTGGGCCTGGGGGTTTTCACGGTGGTGGGGGTCCAAATCGCCTATGAGGCGGTGGCGGAGCCCACCCTGTTCCTGCTGGTGTTTGTGGCGGTGGTCACCGGCGTGGGAGGCGGCGTCCTGCGGGACCAGCTGGCCGGGGATACCCCGTACATCTTTGTCAAGCATGTATACGCCTCCGCCTCTCTGGCCGGGGCGATTCTGTGCGCCGGGCTGTGGTCCCGGATGGGGAGCATGGCCGCCATGCTTCTGGGACTGACAGTGGTGGTGCTTATCCGGGGACTGGCCGCCCACTTCCGGTGGAATCTGCCCCGGTCCAAGGTATAAAAGCATGAGGGAGGGAGCTTCCATAGATTGGTTTGTCAAGCACTGGGACGAGCTCACCCGGGACGAGCTCTATGACCTGCTGGCGGTGCGCACCGCCGTCTTTGTGGTGGAGCAGCGCTGTCCCTACCAGGAGGCGGACGGCCTGGACCGCCGGGCCTGGCACGTGTTTGCCCGGGACGGCGGAGGAGCAATTCAGGCCTGCCTGCGGATTCTGGAGCCGGAGAACGGAACCACCCAGATCGGCCGGGTACTCACGGTGAACCGGGGAAGGGGCCTGGGACGGACGCTGATGGAGCGGGGCATCCGCGCCGCTTGGGAAAAAACAGACGCCCGGCGTATCCGCCTGGAGGCCCAGTCCTACGCCCAGGGCTTTCATGAGAAGCTGGGCTTCCGCCGTACGGAGGCCCCGGAGTTTCTGGAGGACGGCATTCCCCATGTGGAAATGGTGCTGGAGCGGAAGCAGTAAAAAGAGGCGGCCAAGGCCGCCTCTTTTCATATTCAGTTCATGGCATACAGCCGCTTGTAGGGGCTGGCGGTGTTGGGGGTGAGGGCGTAGAACCGGTGGGGCAGGATGCGCTCCACGGGCACGCCAAAGGTGGAGCAGTACCGCTCCAGATAGGGCATGATCTCCTCCAGGCCCGCCTGGTCCAGGTCATGGGGGACCACCTGGTCGGGCAGGTTCTCCGGGATATAGTCGGAGCGGACGACGATCTTCCCCCCGTGCATCCCCGTGCCGCAGAAGTAGTTATAGGGGGCGCGGTCCTCGCAGCCCAGCCCCAGGACCAGAATCAGGCCCCCGGCCTGGTACTCCCCCAGGAAGCTGCCGGCCGCGCCGCCTACAATGAGGACGGGGACCTTGGAGCCGTAAGATTTCATATGTATGCCCGCCCGGTAGCCCACATCCCCCTCAATGAGAATGACGCCGCCCCGCATGGAGTAGCCGGTGGCGTCCCCGGCGCTGCCGTGGACCACGATGGTCCCCGCGTTCATGGTGTCGCCGGTGGCCTCCTGCACGTCGCCGAACACCTCGATGGAGCCCCCGTCCAGATAGGCCCCCATGGCATTGCCCGGCACCCCGTGGATGGTCAGGGACCGGCCCGCGCCCAGAGCCGTTCCGATAAAACGCTGGCCCAGGCAGTGGTCGATGACCACCGGCCCCTCCGCCTGGCGGATGGCCTGATGCAGCTGGTAGTAGTCCAAATTCTGCGCGTTGATGTTCACAAAAGTCCCCCCTTATTCTCCCGCGTGCTGGACGCCCAGAATGCGCAGCTCCGCGTCGGTGAGACCCACGCCCCGGAGCATCATCCGGTTGCCCCGCAGGGTCTCGATGGAGTTGATGCCCATGCCGCCCATGATCTCCTTGATCTCATGGGTCCAGCCGGTGATCAGATTCACCAGCCGGTCCCGGGCCTCCTCCGGGTTCAGGCGGCGGGTGAGCTCCGGCCGCTGGGTGCAGATGCCCCAACTGCAGTTGCCGGTGTGGCAGCTGTGGCACATGTGGCAGCCCATGGCGATGAGGGCGGCGGTGCCGATGGCCACCGCGTCGGCGCCCAGGGCGATGGCCTTGACGATGTCGGCGCTGTTGCGGATGGTGCCGCTGGCCACCAGGCCCACGTGGTTGCGGATGCCCTCCTCCCGCAGGCGGCTGTCCACCGCCGCCAGGGCCAGCTCGATGGGGATGCCCACATTGTCCCGCGTCTGGGTGGGGGCGGCGCCGGTGCCCGCCCGGAGGCCGTCGATGACGATAATATCCGCGCCGGAGCGGGCGATGCCGCTGGCGATGGCGGCCACATTGTGGACGGCGGCGATTTTCACCAGAATGGGCTTTTCGTAGTTGGTGGCCTCCTTCAGGGAGAACACCAGCTGCCGCAGGTCCTCAATGGAGTAGATGTCGTGGTGGGGGGCGGGGGAGATGGCGTCGGTGCCCTCGGGGATCATGCGGGTCTTGGAGATGTCCCCGATGTTCTTGGCTCCCGCCAGATGGCCTCCGATGCCCGGCTTGGCCCCCTGGCCGATCTTGATCTCCACCGCGGCGCCGGTCTCCAGGTACTGGCGGTGGACGCCGAAGCGGCCGGAGGCCACTTGGACGATGGTGTGGGGACCGTACTGGTACAGGTCCCGGTGGAGGCCGCCCTCGCCGGTGTTGTAGAAGATGCCCAGCTGGGTAGCCGCCTGGGCCAGGGCCTGGTGGCAGGGGTAGCTGATGGCCCCGTAGCTCATGGCGGCAAAGAGGATGGGGGTCTCCAGGGTAAGATGGGTCGGCAGGTTATTCACCAGCTGCCCCCGCGCGTCCCGCTGGACCTCCACCGCGCTGCGGCCCAGATAGGTGCGGGTCTCCATGGGCTCCCGCAGGGGGTCGATGGAGGGGTTGGTCACCTGGGCGGCGTTGATCAGCAGCTTGTCCCAGTAGAGGGGGTAGTTCTTCACCGTCCCCATGCCGGACAGGAGAACCCCGCCGCTCTCCGCCTGGAGGTAGATCTCCCGGCGGTTGTTGACGCTCCAGTTGCTGCTGGCGTTGATGGCCTGCCGGTTTTGGATGATCTTCAGCGCCTGGGTGGGGCAGGTAGCCACACAGCGGTAACAGTTGACGCACCGCTTCTCATCCGCCGTCAGTTTTTTGGTGTCCTTATAAAACTGGTGCACCCCGTGGGCGCACTCCTGAATGCAGCGCCCGCAGGAGATGCACTTCTCCGTGTCCCGCAGCACCTCAAAGCGGGAGGCATAGGCCGTCATCAGCGACATAACGCACCCTCCTTTACCGTAAAGATGGCGGCCTCGCCGCCCTTGGGGGCCCAGACCCGGTCCAGCGTGGGCTGGACGGCCCGGATGGCGCTCTCCTCACTGGAGATGTACACCCGGCTGCCCGCCTCGCCCACCACCATAGAGCGCAGCTTCAGCCGGTCGTTCAGGGCCATCAGGCCGCCGTCAAAGCCCACCAGGATGGAGAAGGGGCCGGTGAGCAGCAGGCTGGAGAAGGCCTGCCGCAGAAAGGTGAGCCGCTCCCTTCGCTGGGGGGACTGCTGGGCGATGGTGGTCCAGAAGGGGGCGGCCATCACATTGGAGGCATCCTCCATGGTGAGCCCCTGCTGCCGCACCAGATAGTCGATGATGTAGGTGATGACCTCCGTATCGGTGAGAAGGGTGCAGCGGTAGCCGAACATCTCAATGAAGCGCCGGTTGGCGTCATAGGAGGAGATCTCCCCGTTGTGCACCACCGAGTAGTCCAGCAGGGCGAAGGGGTGGGCGCCCCCCCACCAGCCGGGGGTGTTGGTGGGATAGCGGCCGTGGGCGGTCCAGGCGTAGCCCTCGTACTCCTCCAGGCGGTAGAACTCCCCCACGTCCTCCGGGTAGCCCACCGCCTTAAAGACCCCCACGTTCTTCCCGCTGGAGAACACATGGGCCCCCTTCATCTGGGTGTTCACTCGGGTGACGCAGCGGCGGACATACTCCCGCTCGTCCAGCTGGCTCTGCTCCAGCTTGTTGGGCAGGGGCGCCATAAAATACCGCCAGATCAGGGGCGCGTCGGTCACTCTTGGATGGGGCCTGGTGGGGATTTTGGACAGGTTCACAATGTCAAAATGGCGCTCCAGAAACCGCTCGCACGCCTCCTTTGCACTGCTGTCCTCATAGAACAGGTGGAAGGCATAGAGCTCCTTGTACTGGGGATAGATCCCATATCCTGCAAAGCCGCCTCCCAGGCCGTTGGACCGGTCATGCATCACCGCAATGGCCCGGATCAGCTCTTCTCCGCAGATGGGTCCGCCCGCCCGGTCGATGGCGCCTACAATCGCGCAGCCGGAGGGAATCCGCACCTGGCCCTCTTTTTGCATAAACACGCACCTCCTCAATTTTCCAAACGCGTCGCTCGCACGTTGTGCAACAAATTTTAGGGCGACTTGCGCAACTTGTCAATTATAAAATTACAAAAAATCATGTACATCATTCTGTTTCGGAATATACTACAAAAATTTTTCTGTCTCGCCGGGAGTTTTGTTAATTTTTTCCGCAAATATAGCAGTATGTTATTCTGCACTATGTGGAGCAAGAGAAGCGCAGCTCCACCACCCTATTCCGATATTGCAAGATCGTTTTAAATTTCATTCGTTTTTAGCGTATTGAAACGTCCTCGCGAATGGAAAAAGCGAGGAGAGGCGGGGCCGAATTTCGGCCCCGCCTCTCCTCGTTGTATTTGTATTGGAGCATTACCGCGCCACGATGACCCGGATGCGGCCGCCCTGATTCTCCGGCCGGTCGTACCAGCCGGTGAGGGACAGCCCCAGCTCCTGGACCCGGTCCAGGGTGGAGGGGAAGTACTGGTGGTCCCGGTACTCGTAGACCACCACCTGGTCGGAGATGGTGTAGCTCCGGCTCCCCGCCCGCAGGGTATTGCCGCTGATACCGTCGGCCTTCACCTCGTTGAGGGAGTATAGCCGGTCGGGGTCGGCGGGGTCGCCCACCAGGCGGATACCGCCGGTGGACACCGGGAATTTGGTGGTGATGGAGGGCAGGGTGTAGACGCTGCCGCCCAGGTCGTACTCATAGGAGTAGAGCTTGTTGAGCCCCTCGCCCATGGTCTCCATGCGGATGAGCACGCCGAACTGGCCCGCGTCGCCGGTGGCGTCGTCCAGAATCAGCCGGTCGATCTCACCGTTTCCATTGAGGGAGTAGTAGGTGACGTTGTCCCTGGTCAGGTTCATCCCCGCCAGACGGCTGGGGAAGATCTTCACCGCGGTGCTGCCGGTGACGTCCAGGATCTCCGCCCCGTCAGCGAAGGGCACATCGCCCACCTTGGAGCCGTCCTTGGATACGGCGCCGGACAGGCCGGCGGAGCTCAGGCGGCGCAGGGTGACCGTGCCGTCGGCGGCAAAGCTGACCCCCACTGGGTCGCCCGCCTCCAGGTAGTTGGCGGTCCACTGGTACTGATAGGTATTGCCGTCGGTGGCCAGGATAGTCACCATGTCGGCGGTGTAGGTGCCGCCGTGGCCGTCGTCGTAGGTGCTGCGCTGGGTCTCGGTGACCACGCCGCACAGCTCGTTCTTCACCGCGCTGGGACCGGCCACCGCGGCCACGCCGCCGCTGCGGCCCAGGAGGAGGGTCACCGTGTCCCCCACCCCGTAGGTCCCCAGGTCGGACAGGGCCAGGGCGGCCTGGGCGCTCTCGATCTCATAGGTGCGGCCCAGCACCTGCACCGAGGTGGGGTTGGAGGCGGAGGGCTCCAGGGACTGGATAATCCCCATCACCTTCTCCGAGGACACCCACAGGGTGCGCATGGACTGGTTCCAGTAGATCACGTCGTTCTCCTGGATGGCCCCCAGGTTGGAGGCCGCCCCGTTCCGGTTCACCGTCACCCCCTCCAGGGAGAAGGGGATGGAGCTGCGCCAGTCGCCGGAGGCCACCAGGGGTCCCTGCATCTCCCCGTTGATGAGGCCCACCAGATCCAGCTCCCCGGCGGCGTTGAGGGAGTAGCCCAGCTGGCTCACATAGACGCTCCCCTCCTTGGTGTTTGCGGTCATCAGATTATAGAAGAGGTACATGGCGTCCTGCCGGGTGAGGGAGTCCGACGCCCGCTGGGCGGACACCCCCTGGTCCAGCCCCTTGCTCCGGTACAGGGCCAGCTGTGGGGTGGGGTAGGCCCCGGAGTAGTCCTCCGCCGTGTAGCCCAGCAGCCCCAGGACGATGGTGACCCCCTCCGCCAGGGTGATGGGATTGTCCGGGCGGAAGGTGCCGTCGGAGTAGGCGGTTACCAGCCCGGCGGCCACGGCGGCCTCCACATAGCCAGCCGCCCAGTGGGTGTAGGGCACGTCCGGGTAGGGGGAGGTGGAGGCCTCCCCCACCTGGTCCCCGTTGGGGGAGGCCTTCAGGGCCATGGTAATAAACTCCGCCCGGGTCACGTTCCGGGACAGCTCCAGGCTGCCGCTGGAATTGCCGTCCAGGATGCCCAGGGCGGTGACCACCTGGGACACCTCCCCGGGGGAGGGAATGGCTCCCGCCGCAAAGCCGGGCAGGGCCAGGGAGAGGGAGAGACAGCAGGCCAGCAGGCCGGTCAATATGCGTCTTTTCATCAATCTGCAGCTCCTTTTTATGTGGATGTAGGGGCGGCTATGAGCCGCCCGAACTAGTCCGTACTTTAGTGCGGGCGGATGGTATCCGCCCCTACAAAATGAAATGCGGCTGCCGCACAGGTGGGAAATCAATCGTACCGCAGCGCGTCGATGGGGTTGAGTTTGGCCGCCTTATTGGCGGGCAGGTATCCGAACAGCACGCCGATGCCCACGGACACCCCGAAGCTGATGGCCACCGCCCCCAGGGTGGGAGTGGCGGAGAAGGTGGCCCCGCCCCCCATCTGGGAGGTGAGCATGGCTCCAATGAGAGAACCCACTCCCATGGCCAGCAGGCAGCCCAGGGCGATGCCCAGCAGTCCGCCGATGGCGGAGGTGGTCCCCGCCTCGATGACGAACTGGCTGCGGATATCCCGCCGCTTGGCCCCCAGGGACTTCCGGATGCCGATCTCCCGGGTGCGCTCGGTGACCGACACCAGCATGATGTTCATAATACCGATGCCGCCCACCAGCAGGGAGATGGCAGCGATGGCCACCAGCACCCCCATGACCACCCCCATCATGGCGTTGATGAGGTTGGCCTGCTCCTCCATGGTCGTGGTATAGTAGGCGTCCTCGTCCCCCTGGAAGTGGTCGTAGAGCATGCCGTCGATGATGGCTTTGGCCTGGGCGGCGGTCTCCCCCGAGGTGCTGGTGAACACATAGAGGGTCACATACCGGGCCCCCATGATCTGCAGGGCGTTCTCATAGGGGATGTAGATCTGGTCGTCCGAGCCCCCTGCGGCCATTTCGGTTGTAGTGTTCAGCCGGTCCAGCACCCCGATGACCGTGTAGGAGGTGCCGTTGATGGACAGGGTCTGCCCCAGGGCTTGGGCATCGCCCCCGAAGGCCTCCTGGGCCAGATAGGCCCCGATGACGCACACGTTCTGCCGCCGGGCCACATCTAAATAGGAGAGGAACCGCCCCCGAGTCAGCTTCTGGCCCCCGTCCATGGTGGACTGGGTGTCGCTGTTGAACATGACCTCGCTGACTCCGTAGAGCTGGGTCTGGTCAAATTTCTGGTCTCCATGGCGCAGGGTGGCCTGGAAGGAGACATAGGGGGACACGCCGGTGAGCACGTCCGAGTTGGCCTCCACCAGGTCGTACATGTCCGAGGGGTCCAGATCCATGGTGGAGCCGTCTCCCCGGCCCCATACGTAGGTCTGCATCATATTGATGCCCAGCTTATCCACCTGTTCGTCGATCATCCCCTGTACCCCGTTGCCCAGAGCCAGGATGACGATGACCGAGGCCACGCCGATGATGATGCCCAGCATGGTGAGCAGGGAGCGCATCTTGCTGGTGGTCAGGGCCTTGATGGCCAGACGGAAGGACTGTCCTGCGTTCATGCACCCACCTCCTGCTCCTCATTCTCTTCCCCGGCCTCGCCGGGCTGGACCACCGCCCGGGGGTCGTGGGCGTCTCCGTCGTAGATGATTTTGCCGTCCTGAAGGCGGATGATCCGGTCGGCCTTCACCGCGATAGAGTTGTCGTGGGTGATGAGGACCACCGTGTCCCCCTCCCGGTTGAGCTTCTTGAGGAAACCCAGCACCTCCCGGCCGGTGCGGGAGTCCAGGGCCCCGGTGGGCTCATCGGCCAGAATCACCGAGGGGTTCCCCGCCAGAGCCCGGGCAATGGACACCCGCTGCTGCTGGCCGCCGGAGAGCTGGGAGGGCAGGTTCTTCTGCTTGCTCTCCAGCCCCACCCGGCCCAGGGCCCGGACCGCCCGCTCCCGCCGCTCGGCGGAGGGCACCCCGGCATACAGCAGGGGGAGCTCCACGTTCTCCAACACGGTGAGCTTAGGGATCAGGTTGTACTGCTGGAAGATGAACCCCAGCATCTTGTTGCGGATCTCCGCCTGCTGGTCGTCCTCCATGGTGGACACATCAATGCCCCCCAAGTGGTAGGTTCCCGACGTGGGAACGTCCAGGCAGCCGATAATGTTCATGGCCGTGGACTTGCCGGAACCGGAGGAGCCTACGATGGCCACGAACTCCCCCTGATCCACCGTCAGGTTGATGCCGTCCAGGGCGTGGACGGTCTCCTCTCCCATGTGGTAGATCTTGTAGATGTCTTTCAGTTCAATGAGATGGCTCACGGGATCAGCCTCCCATCATCATGTCCATCAAACTGGAAGCCTGGTTGCTGATGAGGACCACATCGCCCTCCTCCAGGCCGTCGGTAACCTCGATATACTCGTCATCGTTCCGACCCAGGGTGACCTCCTTGGTCTCCAGCTTGGTGACGTCCACCACGCTCAAACCGTCCTCACTGAGGGCGCCGGGGCCGGGAACAGTCACCGTGTTGCCCCGTTCCACCGCATCCACGGGGATGCACAGGGCGTTGGGGACCACTTCGCCGATGATCTGAGCGGAGACATTCATGCCCGGCCGCAGATCGCCGTAGTCCTCAATGATGATGGTGACGGGATAGCTGGTGGCACCGTTGGCGGTAGTGCCGTTGATGCTGACCTTATCCACCACGCCGGAGAACGTCTGGCCCTCCAGAGCGTCGGCGGTGATCCGCACCTCCTGCCCCACTTCTACCTTGCCGATGTCCAGTTCATCCACTGCCATCTCCAGCTCCAGATAGCTCAGGTCGTAAATCACCGCCAGCGTGCCGGAGGAAGCGCCGTCCACCTTGTCGCCGGCCTTGAAGTTCTTCTCAATCACGGTGCCGGCAATGGGAGATTTGATGTTGTAGTCATCCACTGCGCCGGAGGCAGTGCTGGCAGAGAGCTGGGCGGACTGGAGGTTCAGCCGTGCGCTCTCGATCTGGTCCCGGATGGTCTCGGACTCCACAGTGCACAGCACCTCGCCCTTGGTCACCGTGCTGCCGGCCAGCTTGGAGAAATCGTTCACCGTGCCGGAACCGGAGGCATACACCACAGAAGAGGCGGGCATGGACACCGGAGCCTGGCCGTAGCTGGAATAGCTGCCGATGATGGCGGAGGCAGTGACGGCGTCGGACACCGTACCGGGATTGTTCAGCCGCACCCGGACGGAGACGGCCTCCTTGCCGTTGCTGGTGATGGTGGTGGAGTTGGAGACATAGGTCACCGTGCCCATCTGAGAGCCGGCGTAGCCGTCCACAAACACGGTGGCGGCCTGCCCCACATAGAAGTCACTGGGGGAGGCAAAGGGGAACAGGAAGTCGATGGACAGCTCCGTGCTGGCCACGATCTTCGCCAGCTGCGTCCCAGCGGTGACGCTCTCGCCGTTGTGGACGTAGATCTCGCTCACCGTGCCGGAGATGGGCGCCGTGGGGTGCAGGGCCTCCTGGGCCTGCTGATAGGACATCTGGGCCTGCTGCACGGAGATCTGGGCCCGGTCCATGGAATCCTGGGCGTCGCTGCTGTCCATGGTGTAGAGCAGGGTGTCCTTGGTCACAAGGTCGCCCTCTTCAAAGGGAGCGCTGACGATATCGCCGGAGAGCAGGGTGGTGACGTTGTAAGAGTCCGCCGGCTGCAGCGTGGCGGTGCCGGAGACGCTGACCGTCAGATCCTGCCGGGTGACGGTGGACACCAGATAGCTGCTGCTGAGTTGGGTGTTGACGTTTTTGGTCAGTCTGGACACGCAGCCCGCCACAATGGCGATCACCACTACCAAAATAATCAGAATTTTCAGCCAGCGCTTCTTTTTCTTGCCGCCAAAGCCCTTCAGGGAGAATTTCTTTTTCTCCGTCTTTTCCGGCGCGGGCACGCTGGGCGCCTCGGCGGAGGTCTCGTTCATCCATTCAGTTTCCATGTTATGTAATCTCCTTGTTCTCGATTTCCGCGGTGGGGCGCTTCCCCATACCGCGCTTGAAGATGTTCAGAATGTTTTCCAGGCGATCCCGGGTCCCGGGATCGCCACCGGCCTGCAGGCCGGTGTAAATCATGGGAGCCGCCACAACCAGCAGTGTGCCCAGGATGTCGCCCAGGTCCCGGTCCTGCCGCAGGTCCAGCAGGTCCGGATTCACCGCGCCGCCCAGGCGCTGGAGAAGCGTTTCCGCATCCAGCATTTCCAGCAGCCCATTCTTCTGCATCCCGCTGTTGCAGCGGATGATTCCGGTCATGGCGCCGATCTCTCCCAGGTGCTGATTGTCGATTTTTGCCTGCACGTAATCATACAGATCCAACAGCGCCTGAAAAATGTCGCCGCCGTTTCGGAGCAGAAACTCCTCCAGCAGCATGAACAACTGATCCACATATCCCTTCAGCAGATAGCGGAACAGGTCCTCCTTATCCTGAAAGTACATGTAAAAGCTGCCCCGGGGGATGCCTGCCTCCTTGATGATCTGGTTGATGGACGCCTCGTTGAAAGGCCGGTGGGAAAACTCCCGGGTGGCCGCCTCCAACAACTTCTCCTGCTTTTCCGCCGGCAGATTCAAAAAAGTGCTGCTCGGCACGCTGTTTCATCCTCTCTTATACGAAATAGAAGGTCCGTTTTCTTCAGCGCCGCCCCTGATTTTATACCTTCCTCCCGGGGGAAGGTCAAGGGGTTTCCGGCGAATGGAAAAAAGAAACATGACAACCTGTCGCTTATCATAGCTGACAAGTTGTCATATTGCAAGAGGGAATTGCGAAAATTCACAAATATTTCACAGTGTTTCCGTCACTTCATACAGAGGTCGGACCCGCTGATAGGGCTGAGGCCGGTACTCCACCGAAGCGATCCGCCGTCCGGAGACACCGTACTTGGGGGAGTAGCCGAATAGATCCACATACCGATCCAAATCGTCCCGCTCCGCCGCCATGGCCTCCAGCAGCACCGCTGCGGCCCGGGCGTCATCCACCGCCCGGTGGCTGTTCACCGCCTGATCCTCCAATCCGTAGGCTGTGATGGCATCGTTGAGCTTGTGAGGGTAATCCCGCCGGTCCCGGTACACCGTGAGGACATCCAGAAACCGGGGTGCCCGCAGGACATCCGCCCGCCCGAAGGGCCGCAGGAAATGATAGAGGAAGTTCAGATCGAACTGGGCGTTGTAGGCCGCCAGCAGCGTCCGCTCTCCCCCGCCCAACAGGTTGCAGAACGCCTCACAGGCGTCGGCTTTCTCCACGCCCTCCTGTTCCAGCTGCTCTTCCGTGATGCCGGTGAGCTGGGTGATAAAGGGCGGCAGCGTCCGCCCCGGGGAGAGGCGGAGCAGCAGGTCCATGCAGTCCGTCTCTCCCTCCGCGGAAAAGGCGGCGGCCCCCAGCTCGATGATCTCGTCCCGCCCGAACTCGATGCCGGTGGTCTCCGTGTCGAATACCACGATCCGGTCAAATTGCTTCCAAAGGCCTGTCTCCATGGCAGTCCCTCCTGTCGAATGTTGTCTTTTCAGAATAGGGCGGCCAGCCGGAATTGTCAAGGGGGTGCCGCCGTTGACTTTCTCCCCCGGGCCGGATAAAATGAAGGCAGAATCTCGGAGAGGAGGGTACTCTGTGAAGCGCGGACTTGACACCGCCTCCTAAAATCAACCAATTATTTTAGGAGGCTTATATGAACGACAATTTCTGCCCGTCCCACACTGTGGTGGAACTGGATACCTGGGAGCGCGGCCCTGTATTCCGTCATTTTATCGACGACCTGCGCTGTGTCATGAGCCTGACGGTGGATCTGGAGATCTCCCGATTCCTGAAGCGGCTCTCGGCCAGTGGCTTCCGCTTCTACCCCGCCATGATCTGGGCGGTGTCCAACGTGCTCAACGCCCACGCGGAGTTCCGGTACGGCTGGGACGATCAGGGGCGGCTGGTCCTCTGGGACCGGATCGAGCCCTACTACGCCCACTTCCACCCGGACAGGGAGACCTTTGCGAAGCTGGTGACGCCCTTCTCTTCGGACCTGGAGACCTTCCACCGCCGCTTTCTGGAGGATCGGACACGGTACGCCGCCCTGGACCACTTCGACCTGACGGACGTGCCGCCCAACACCTTTGATGTGTCGTGCCTGCCCTGGGTCCGGTACCGCAGCTTCGACATGCACATCTTCGACAGCGGCACCTATCTGGCCCCGGTGGTCACCTGGGGAAAATATGAACGGGAGGGAGACCGGACGGTCCTGCCCGTCTCCCTGAATATCCACCACGCCGTGGCGGACGGATTTCATCTGTCCCGGTTTTTCCTGGAGCTACAGGAGCTGCTGGACGCACCGGCGGAGCATTCATAAATTATAAAAAGAAGCGGGAGGCATCCAGCCTCCCGCTTCTCTTCGCTCAATGATCGAACTTGTCGATTTGGACGCTGTCGCAGTACTGGGCTTTCAGCTCCTGAAGACGGCCGAATATCTCCGTCTGGCAGTGGGCCTGCTGGAGCTCCGGCGTGGTCCAGCTCTCCACCAGCAGCAGGTCCTCCGGTGCCTCCGCCGCCAGGAAGTAGTCGTACTTCAGGTTCCCCTCCTCTTTCAGGGAGTTGGCCCGGATGCCCAAATCACAGAGGGCCTGATAAAAGGCCTCCCGTTGGCCGGACTTGCAGTGATAGGTGACGTTCCAAGTTAACATAAGATATCCCCTTCCATTTTATGGTCAAATTTCTTCACTTGCGCACTCTGTTTCCGTCAAAAGCTCCGGCGCCAGCCGGGCCATGTCCGCCGGGATGGGCGCCGTCAGGGACAGATGCTCTCCCGTCACCGGATGGTCCAGATCCAGAGCGTAGGCGTGGAGGGCCGGCCGGGGGATCAGGTCCGGGTCCTCTTCCCCGTACAGCCAGTCCCCTGCCAGGGGGCAGCCGATGGAGGCCATGTGCACCCGGAGCTGATGGGTCCGCCCTGTCTCCGGCCGCAGCCGCAGGAGGGACAGGCCGTTCGACCTCCCCAGCACCTCATAATGGGTGACGGCCCGGACACCGTCAGGCCGGACGCACCGGCCCACCACAGAATTCGGGTCCCGGCCGATGGGGGCGTCGATAGTGCCGGATTTCGGATCCGGACAGCCGATGCACACCGCCCGGTACTCCCGGCAAAACCTCTCCGTGTGGAGCGCGTACCGGAGCCGGTCGTGGATGTAGCCGCTCTTGGCTACCACCATCAGTCCGGTGGTGCCCTTGTCCAGCCGGTTCACCGGGTGGAACACGAAGTCCGCGCCCCGCTGCCAGGCCAGGGCTCCGGCCACGGTGGGCGTGTCCGGCAGGAAATTGGAGGCGTGGGCCGTCATACCGGCAGGCTTGTTCACCACCAGCAGATGGCCATCCTCCCAGACGATGGGCAGGGGCCAGGGCCCCGGCGTGGGGCGCACCCGGGGCGGACGGTGGTCGCTGGTCTCCACCTCCAGCACGTCGCCGGTGTGAAGGATATCCACTGTACGGGCATGGATGCCGTTGACCCGGATGCCGTTCTCCGTCCGGGTCAGCCGGGATATGGCGTGGGAGGAGACATGGAGCGCAGCCTTCAGGATATGCCGGACCGTGGCGCCGTCCTGTTCCGGCGGCAGGGTATATGAAATCGTCTCCATCGGACACCTCTCCTTCGGCGCAGCAGAAAAATCCCAAGCGGCAGACAGGCAGCGTCCAAGGCGGCGAACACACCCCACAGACCGCTCCAGTACCAGGCCGCCGTGTCGAACATGGCTACCAGCAGCCGATGCCAGAAAAGCAGCTCCGCCGCGATGGCGAGGAGGTCGAACAGCACATATCCACCGCCCAGCAGGTAGGCCCACCGCCCCCGGTGCAGGCAGAACAGAAAGAACGACAGGGCTCAAAAGGCCGGAACTCCTGCATGGCAAAACCTCATTTCTCTGTTATTGTACTCTGACGCCACTCTGTTTGCAAGGGTTTTGGCTCTAGTAAAACGCCATCCTTCATGGTACAATAGGAGCAGTTTTTTTCAGGAGGAACTCCCATGCTCTTATCCGCAGAACATCTCTCCATCAACTTCGGCAGCCGCCAGCTGCTGGATGATGTGAATTTCTATCTCAACGAGGGGGACAAGGTGGGCGTTATCGGCATCAACGGCACCGGCAAGTCCACCTTTTTGAAGGTTCTCTCCGGCGTCACGGAGCCGGACGGCGGCACCATCTCCCGGAACCCCAACGTCCAGGTCAGTCTGCTGCCTCAGAACCCGGCAATGGAGGAATCCGCCACGGTGCTGGAGCAGGTCTTCCTCCACTTCCCCGCCGAGTTCCGGGAGCTGAATGAGTATGAGGCCAAGGCCATGCTGAACCGGCTGGGGATCACAGACTTTGCCCAGAAGGTGGGGACGCTCTCCGGCGGCCAGCGGAAGCGGGTGGCCCTGGCGGCGGCCCTGATCCACCCGGCGGACGTGCTGATTCTGGACGAGCCCACCAACCACTTGGACAGCGAGATGGTAGCCTGGCTGGAGGACTGGCTCCGCCGGTTCAAGGGCGGCCTGGTCATGGTGACCCATGACCGGTACTTCCTGGAGCGGGTGGTGAACCACATCACGGAGCTCTCCCGGGGGAAGCTGTACCACTATGAGGCCAACTACTCCAAGTACCTGGAGCTGCGGGAGCAGCGGGCAGAGATGGTGGAGGCCAGTGAGCGCAAGCGCCAGTCTATCCTCCGGGTGGAGCGGGAGTGGATCATGCGGGGCTGCAAGGCCCGGACCACCAAGTCCAAAGAGCGGATCCAGCGGTACGAGGCCCTGCTGAACCAGGAGGCACCGGAAACGGACGAGGCCGTGCAGATGGCGGCGGCCTCCAGCCGCCTGGGGAAGAAGATCATCGAGCTGCGGGATGTGTCCAAGGCCTTTGACGGCCGTCCCATCGTCAGCCGCTTCTCCTACAACCTGCTGCGCGGTGACCGCATCGGCATCGTGGGCCGCAACGGCGCCGGGAAGTCCACCCTGCTCCACCTGATGGCAGGCGAACTGGCACCGGACAGCGGCACGGTGGAGGTGGGCGCCACCGTGAAGATCGGCCACTTCTCCCAGGAGGGACGAGAGCTGGACCTGAACCAGCGGGTCTACGACTTTATCCACGACATCGCCGATGAGGTCAGGACCGATGAGGGCACCTTCTCCGCCAACCAGATGATGGAGCGGTTCCTCTTCCCCGGTGATCTTCAGTCTGTGCCCATCGGGCGGCTCTCCGGCGGGGAGCGGCGGCGGCTGTATCTGCTGTCCGTGCTGATGGAAGCCCCCAACGTGCTGCTGTTGGACGAGCCCACCAACGACCTGGACGTGACCACCCTCTCCATTTTGGAGGATTATCTCCTGGGCTTCCCCGGCCCCATTCTGGCGGTATCCCATGACCGGTTCTTCCTGGACAAGCTGGCGGAGTCCATTTTCGAGGTCCGGGGAGACGGGGAGATCCACCGGTTCACCGGCAACTGGACGGACTGGCAGGCCAAGCGCCGGGCGGAAGAGGCCCCCTCTCCCAAGGCGGAAAAGCCCAAGCCCGCGGCAGAGCGTCCCCGGGAACGGAAACTGAAATTCACCTTCAAGGAGCAGCGGGAATTTGAGACCATCGACGCGGACCTGGCGGAGCTGGAGGCTCAGATCACCGCCTGCCAGACGGAGCAGGAGAGCTGCGGCAGCGACTATGTGAAGCTCCAGGAGCTCCAGGCCCGTCAGGCGGAGCTGGAGGCCGCTCTGGAGGAAAAGACGGAGCGGTGGGTATATCTGAATGAGCTGAAAGAACAGATCGACGCGCAGAATGGGTGAGGGGCCTTTCATCAGGAATCGGCGTTCTGCACCGTACGTACAAGTATTCTGTCAAGGGGCGGTATCTCGGCGGAATAGCACTTTACGACTTGTGTTATGAATATCAAAATCGCGGAGGCCCTTCCAGGCGTTGGACCTGGAAAAAGAGGGGCATTGCCTGTGGGCAAGACGATGTCCATACTCTCTGCGAAGCATTGGAGATACCACGCGGCACACTCTGCAATCACATTCTTCGCAACAAACGAGCGAATGCCCAGTTTGAGAAACGCAGGGAGGAATACCGCCTTCTGATCTGTGAGGTCTTTGCTGAATATCGGCAGGTACTTGGCGCTGAAAAGATTTGGATGATTCTCGCACGGCGCGGGCATCAGGTCGGCGCCAAATTTGGCGCTGACCTGATGCGGGAGATGGGGTTATCCAGAGTTTGAAACTGCGAGAACCGGAGAAGAAGAAAATACCCTCCGTCAGCAATTTTCAGCAGACAAGCCAATCAAATCCGGGCCAGTGATGTGGCCTGTTTTAAGTATAGAGAATCGATATCTTTATATCTGCGTGATCTTGGAGCTATTTTCCCGTAAAGTGATCGCCCACAAAGTTTCCCGAAAAACAGCACACAGCTCATTACGGCTACATTACAAAATGGCGTATGAGTTGCGTAAGCCAGAGACAGGATTCATTTTTCACAGTGACCGCGGATTTTGTTTGACTTTGCAAAAGGCCGATGGATTTCCGTAAGGAGCTGATGGCCGTGAGACACAGAGGTTCAGACTTAGAAAATCAGACTGCTTGCAGCCAGAATTTGAACTGTTCCCATTTTTATGTCACATTTTACTTTCGAATACCTTTCCCCAAAAAAGCTTGTGCTGCAGGGATTTCGCACATAAAACAGCCCTACCTAATCTGATAAGTCCTACAAACTTGTTCAGATTGGGTAGGGTCGTTTCTCTTATTCTATCAATCGAACTTAGGTGCGGAAACCTCGTTTCCAGCAAAGGTATTGGGGCCGGGATTGGAGAGGGAGAAATACATTTTCGCCGCCTTGGTCGTACCAAAATCCCGGTTAGAGCCACTGTCCTGCACCTCGTTGAAGGCATCCCGGAACATCTGGTTGTGAGCCTCCTCCCGGTTGAGCAGGAAGTCGATGGTTTCACGGACCTTCTTGTCGTCGATCTGGCGGTACAGGTATTCATAGACCACCTTGGCCCGCTGCTCAGAAGCGATGTTGCTGAGCAGGTCCGCACACAGATCGCCGGTCACGGTCACATAATCGCCGGTCCAGGAATAGCCGGAGGCATTGATTAAGCCGGGGTTCAGGCCCAAGATCACATGGCTCTGGATCTCGCCCGCCTTGACCTGATCTGCATCTACATCGTGGCCGTTGAGCAGATTAATGGTCTGGGCCACCATTTCCATGTGTCCCAGTTCCTCTGCTGCGATATCCAGAAACAGGTCCTTGATCTTCTGGTCCTTGATGCGGAAGCTCTGGGACAGATACTGCATAGCCGCTTTCAGCTCACCGTTGCCGCCTCCCAGCTGCTCCTGCAGCAATGCTGCATACTGGGGATTCGGCCGCTCCACGGCCACCGGATGGAATAACTGCTTTTCATGCTTAAACATATCTACCGCTCCTTTTTCGTGGTAATTCTTAGTTTGCTTGATATGCTCCGAAATATACCGGCAGAAAGCGGCTCAGGAGATGCTAGGCCGAATCAAGGAATAGGGCCATCAGTCGCGGAACTGCAGCTAGAGCAAACAATTTTACCGCGTACATTTACAAAGCAATCGATAAAACCGAGCGGTGAATCATTTTATCGCTGTTCAAAATGGGAAGCAATGATTAATAATCGGCAGCAGAAATCGGTGATAAACACAAAGATGAAAAAATGGGATTCTTTATCTCAGGGACCATGCTAGAACCGGAGCTTCCGCCATTGTTGAGATATTGGTCAAAAACCTTTCCTGATCGACGGAAAAGGTAAGATCTGTCGGATCATTCGCTGTGCCTATGCTTGTCCACGGTTCAGCAAACTGCTCCAGGAATACGAAGCAGGCGGCAAAGATGCTGTGGATGATAAAATCATCCACACGCTTCGCAAAAGATTCCCCACAGCTAAAATCATGCCCGACCTCCTTGTAGAAGCCCAACACAGTACGGTCCGGATCTTTGAAGTTATGAAGGCAATCACGGAAAAGAAGGATAAGCCGTGAATGCAATCGCAGAATTTCTAAGAGAGGAAAGAGTAACCTTTTCCACAATACCACCGCCAGATGCCTTTGCGTGAAGGTGTTGACATGGGCAAACGGGAATGTGAAATGCTGCGCAGTGCGCTGGCCTCTACCCGTTATGAATACCCCCGCCCAAACTGAACAGATATCTGTCACCGTTCAGTTTGGGTGGGGGTATTCAAGGAGCGCCGGGTATGGGCGGCCGCCTTTGTCCGCTTATCTCTCCGCTTGGACAGCCATGCCTCTGTCTCATCAAACATGCGTCTCAACCGG
>ERZ857801.1918-NODE-1918-length-19630-cov-2.986258_pt1 | contig 19630 bp, 22 predicted proteins | sample MGYA00519762_ERZ857801 | MGnify/ENA primary metagenome ERZ857801 (study PRJEB31778, sample SAMEA3449368) | human gut metagenome | biome: human gut; feature: human-associated habitat; material: faeces | place: United Kingdom | collected 2010/2012 ...
CGTATACGGTCATATGCGGATACAGAGCGTAGTTCTGGAATACCATTGCGATATCACGATCTTTTGGCTCTACATCATTCATTACCTTTCCGTCAATCTCTAAAGTACCGCCGGAAATATCTTCCAGACCTGCAATCATACGTAATGTTGTGGATTTTCCACATCCGGAAGGTCCTACAAAGATGATGAATTCCTTATCTTCAATATCCAGATTGAAATCTTTTACTGCGTGGAATCCGTTAGGATAAATTTTTTGAATTCCTTTTAATGATAAACTTGCCATTTGTATAGCCTCCTTGAAAATTTACTTTTCGTTATCTTATGTACTTAGTATAATCGGTGCCGGCAGGAGGGACAATGTAACCAGTAACCAAAAAAAATAAGAAATTATGTACAGATCAACCAGAAATTAAGATAGGCTCTGTCTGACAGAGTATACCCTAAAGGGCACACCGTAATTTACTTCCTTCGGGATGTCGGGCGTTACCCGATAAGGTATGGAAAATAGAGTACAAAATACTTCAAAAAGTAGATAAAAATGGGAAAAGACCTAATATTTTTGTGTCAATATGTCTATGATATATTAATTGTATAGGAAATAGTTCGGTGATTTTAAAAGACAGGTGAGGAAATGATAAAAAGGCAGGATGTTCTTTTAACTAAGTTACTAATGAAAGACAAAATATCAATGAAAGATTTATCCGAAGAATTTCAGGTTTCGGAAAGGACACTGAGGAATGATATTCAAAGACTGCAAGAACTGACAGATGGAGAAGAACTGATTGTGATTTCCAAAGGGTTTATTCATATACGGGACAGTGAAAAATTTCAAAAAGAAGTACAAAAGGCTGCTAAAGATAGTGATTTTTATCAATATCGATTATCAGCGGAAGAAAGACGAATGGCAGCGATTATTATGATTATTTGCGAAGAAGAGTATACAACAGCAGATTATCTTGCAGGTCGCTTGTTTGTGTCCAGAAGTACGATGACAAAAGAAATTATTGAAATAAAGAACAGGCTGGCAGAAGAAGGGATTATTCTGGAAGCAAGAACAAAAAAGGGGTATCGGATCTGCGGAGACGAACTACAAATTCGCAGGCTAGCTTACAAGTTGTTTAAAGGGTTGAAACACGAAGAAGGGATCTATTCCTGGCTGATTGAGAAAGTGCTGCAGGAGAAGATAGAGGGAGCTTATATCAGGCAGGCGCTTCTACAATATGAAGCAGACTATAAGTTGGATCTCCTTGACACCTCATTTAAAGCAATTGAGACATATCTTCTAATTACAGTGATTCGCATTTTACAAGGGAATATAGCAGGTTCTTCTCCAGTGACATCAGAAAATCAGTTTAGTCAGGCAGCTTTGGAGTTACTGCAGAAAGTTTTGAAAGAGTTCGGATACGATGGGGAAGTGACAGAGGAAGAAGTACAGGGATTTAATGAGATATTCATGGACAATTTTAAAATTTCTAGTCAGGATTCTACTACTGATATAGAGATGGTTACAACACAAATGATTATTGCTTCTTTTGTATGGACAGTCTGTATGAGTTTAGACATCAAAGACAGAATTGGATACCAGAACTATGAATCATTGATGGAACATATTAAATCTACGATCTATCATCTGAGAAATAATGACTACAAAACACAGAATCCTTTGTGTGAAGAACTGGAACAGATGTATCCTGAAATATTTGAACATGTGGCGGAGAATATCAAAGATATTGAACGGATGATAGGAAAGAAAATGGAAAAAGACGAAATCTCGTATATTGTCATGCATATTGCTTCGGCTCTAGAACTGCTCAAAGCAGAAAAACAGGAAGTGTCTGCTCTGATTATATGTCCGGCAGGACTTTGCACAGTGATGCTGCTAAAAGTAAAACTGAAACAGAATTTTAATATCTATGTTGAGGACATAATTCCTGCACATAAGCTAGAAAAATACGATAGGAGCAATATAGATATGGTGATAGCTACAGTGCCGCTAAAGGATGAACTAGATATAGCTGTTCAGATTAATCCGCTTCTTTATGAGAATGATATTATAAAAATCCAAAATTATATAAAAGATAAACATATAAGAGAAAAAAAGAAGAACAGACAGCATAAGAAAGAAATCAGCAGGATTCTGTCTTATGTAGAAGAGTATAACAAAATTATTTCTGAAAATGATACGGTTGCACTTTTTTCTTCCGAGGAAAAGCTAGATAGATTGAATCAAAAATATAAACTAATGCCGGAAAAAATACAGGGAAATCAATGGTTTTATAGGGAGCTTTGCGAAGAGATGATGACGTTAGACTTGATAGTAAATGATTGGAAAGAAGCAATCTATGCGGCAGGGAGAATGTTAGAGAAGGTAGGGCACTGTTCAAATAAATATACAGAAAGGATGGTGGAATTGGTTCGGAAAAACGGACCGTATATTGTTTTTGCACCAGGTGTTGCAATCGCTCACGCGTCACCGCGGGACGGGGCGGTAAGTTTGGGAATTAGTTTTATCAGATTAAAAAATCCTGTAAATTTCGGACATGATATAAATGATCCCGTGAAATTCGTACTGGCAGTAAGTATTCCAGATGAAAATAGTTACCTCTCTGTTTTTTTTCATATGGTACGTTGTATGGCAAATAGGGAGATACAGACACTGCTTTTTGCAGCGGAGAATAAAACGGATATTATCAATATGATTAAGTTTTATGAAATACGTCAGTTTAATAATGAACAATAAATAAAAAAGGAGGTGAGCATATGCAGGGAAGGCCAGTTAAGATTTTGATTGCATGTGGCAGTGGCATCGCTACGTCGACGCTTGCAGCACAGGGAGTGCGTGAGATCTGTGAAGAACGTGGAATTGAAGCTGTGATACAGAAAAGTAATATGAGTGAAGTTATGTCCAAGGCAAGCCAGGTGGATATTGTATTTACAACCAATATGTACCGAGAAGAACTTCCGGTACCACTCATGAGCGTAACAGCTTTAATTACCGGTATAGGAGAAGAAGCTGTAAAAAAGAAGTGTGGAGATTTACTGGAAGAGGTTGCCTCAAAGATTTAGAAACTAGGAACGGCGAAGGAAAAGAGATTTATTAAAGGAGGGCTCATATGGAAATTTTAACGAATATAATTCAAGAAATTTTGAATATTGGAGCGATTGCATTTTTACCGATTATTGTTACTATTTTAGGATTGGTTTTCAGAATGAAATTCTTTGAGGCGTTTAAAAGTGGATTACTTTTTGGTATCGGGTTCCAGGGATTAAAACTTGTTATTTCTCTTCTGACAACAACGATACAACCGATTATTGATTATTATGCAGGTTCAGGCGTCTCCCACAGCTTTACTACGATTGATGTAGGCTGGCAGACCTTGTCAGCAGCGGCATGGACATCACCGTTTGCAGCAGTGGTTATACCAGGCGGTTTGATTCTTAATTTTGTTTTGATTAAAGCAAAGGTAATAAAAACATTAAATATTGATATATGGAATTACTGGCATATTCTGATGTCGGCATCCATTTTATATTATATTCTGGGAAATGCAGGTGTATCAGGTGCTCCGGCTGTGATTATCAGTTTTGTTTTTGCGATGGCGCTTATGGTATTTATTAATTTTGTAGGGGATAAGATCGCTCCATGGTGGCAGGAGTATTTTGGATATGAGGGAACAACTTGTACAACAAAAAGTTCAACTCTGGCGGCGATTCCGGTAGTTTTTGTAACAAACAAAGTATTGGACAAGATCCCCCATATTAATAAAATTAACATCAATTTATCCTGGATCAACAAAAAACTTGGAGTACTTGGCGATCCTGCTATTGTAGGTTTTATTGTAGGGCTTTTTATGGCAGTAATTACGTTACAGACACCTGCAGTTATGATACAGGTAGCAGTAGGAATTTCAGCGGTTATTGTACTTCTTCCAAGAATGGTAAGCTTGTTTATGGAAGGACTTGCTCCAGTAAGTAAGGCTGCAAAACAGTTTGTAGTGAAACATTTAGGAGAGGATAGAGAGATTTTGCTTGGCTGTGATTCTGCATTTGGACTTGGAGATCCAGCAGTAATTACTCTTGGGCTACTGTTGATTCCGATTACAATTGCGATAGCTTTTATCATTCCGGGCAATACGTATTTCCCGGTAGGTATATTGGCGTCCATTCCGTATTATGCTGGGATGACCTGTATGATTAGCAAGGGAAATCTGTTTCGAGGATTGGTAAATGGAACGATATTTATGGTTCTTCTGGTATTCTTTATGAATTTTATGGCGGACATAGCAACTACTTTTATAAGCGCCGCAGGAGTTATGGAGATCGCAGAGGGAACAAAAGTTACGGGAGCTTCTCTGGCGAATATTGTGGATATTATTGTAGTGGGCATCGCTAAAATTTTCGGAGCAGTGTAAATTTTTAAAATCAGGAGAGAAGATATGTTAGTGAATTCATACGAAATGTTAAGACAGGCAGATAAATCTACATATGCAGTTTTGTCCCCCGACTTTTTTAACCAGAATAGCCTGAAAGCATATATAGAAATAGCGGAAGAATTCCACAGACCGATTATCGTGGCATATAGCGGAAATATGAAAACAAATTTTCTGACTCTGGAAGATGCTGCCGAGATAGGGAGGTATTATGCTAAAAAAGCAGAAGTTCCGGTGTGCCTTCACATCGATCATGGATATGATCTTAAATTTGTGAAAAAAGCCATTGATTTAGGATTTACGTCGGTAATGATAGATGGTTCTAGTGATCCTTTTGAAACAAATGTAGAAAAAACACAGGAAATCGTTCATTATGCAAAAGAAAAGAATGTCTGTGTAGAGGCAGAAATTGGACATGTAGGTTCTGGAAAGAATTATGAGAACGAAGAAGAAAATGATTCAGTGTATACGGAAGTGAAAGATTGCGTTGAGTTTGTAAATAGGACAGGTATAGATTCTGTAGCTGTATCTATCGGTACAGCACACGGAATATATGCCAAAGGAACGCCGAAATTAAATTTCAAAAGGTTGAAGGAACTGAAAACAGTGGTAAACATTCCTCTCGTTTTACATGGAGGTTCATCCAGTGGGGATGAGAATTTAAAAAGGGCAGCCGAATTAGGGATCAGTAAAATTAATCTTTTTACAGATATTGCAATGAGTGGTTATAGACAGCTAAGGGAGTCAAATGCGCAAAATATGATGGATATGCTGGATGACGGAGATAGAGGGATGAAAACAGCTTTGCGGCATTATTATCATCTTTTAGGGAAATAGGAGTCAGTTATGAAAAAGATAATAAAAACACCTGTATTCGGTATCAATTCTAAATCTTATATGTATGGAGCAGCACTCTTGGAGCTTGCAGAATATGCGGATCACCTTGCAGAAGAATATGATATGTCTATTATGTTTAGTGCTCCGTATGCTGACCTGGGTAAGATTGCAGCAGAGACAAAGCATATTATTTTAAATGCACAGGGAATGGATCCGATACATACCGGCAGAGGAATGGGGCATGTGTTGCCAGAATCACTGGCAGAGGCTGGAGCTGACGGAGTCTTTCTTAACCACGCGGAACGGCCTATGACACTGAGCCAGCTAATTAAAGCGGTTTCCCGTGCAAAAGAATTACAGATGCATACAATTGTTTTGGCAGACTCTGTACAGGAAGCGCGGATGACAGCTCTGCTTAAACCTACGATGATTATATGTGAACAAACGGAATTAATAGGCACAGGAAAAACAGCGGATGTGAAATATATGCAAGAAACAAAAGAGGCAATTAAAGAAATACATCCAGGAATTATTGTATTACAGGGAGCCGGAAACAGAACCGCAGAAGATGTATACAACGCGATTAAAAATGGATCAGAAGGCTCAGGGGCAAGTTCGGGAATTTTCTTAGCAAAGAATCCGAAAGAAAAGATTAGGGAATTGTTTGAAGGCGCTTTAAAAGCGCGTGAAGAATTTGGAAGCAGGGTGTATGGGGAGGAGGAAATATGACGGTTAAAACAAAAGAACTGAGTTTACAGACGAAAGGGAAAAAGATAACTTTTTTTAACATCACAGAAGCAGTGAATCAGTTTATAGAAGAGACAAAAATTGTGGAAGGGATCCTAACCGTGCAGACAGAACATACAACTTGTTCTGTATTCTTTGAAGAGATGGTACACGATTTTGACATAAAAGGCGATGAGTTTCTTCAGGTGGATTTAAACAAAGGTTTAGAAAAGTTATTTCCAAATCAGACAAGCAATGATGGATATTATCGATATCCGGGACCGGAGCATCTGCGGTTGGCAGAAACAAACCAGGCATTTATTGACGATCCGTCTATTATGTTAAACGGACCGGCACATTTAAAAGCGACGATGTTGGGAGCGAGCCAGACGTTTGTGATTAAAAAATGTAGGATACAAACAGGCAGATGTGGAGACATCTATTTTGCTGATTTTGATTATTGCCGTCCGCGGTCCCGTAAAGTTCATATGTGTGCTCTGGGAGAATAAAATTCAAAAAATAAAGTAAATACAGGAGAAATGGAGGATTGGCAGATATGGAAGAAACAATGAAAATGGCACTCTGGTATGGACCAGGGGATGTAAGGATAGAAGAACGTCCCATGTTTGAATTGGAAGAAGATGCAATCATCATGAAAGTAAAAGCGTCGTTGACATGCGGAACAGATGTAAAGACATACAAAAGAGGGCATCCAAGCTACAAGCCGGGGATTTCTTTTGGACATGAAGCGGCAGGAATTGTACATAAAAAAGGGAGTAAAGTGACAGGATTTGAAGTGGGTGACAGGATTGTTCCTCACAGTGCAGCGATGTGCGGCGAATGTTACTACTGCAAAACAGGAAGGAATGATGGATGCTGTGAACATAGAGTACGGATTAAAGGAGGTCATTCGGAATATGTTTACATTCCTGGACCCGTTGTACGGCAGAATACATTCCACATTCCAGATGATGTCAGTTATAAGGCAGCGGCATTGACTGAACCGCTGGCATGTGCGATGTACGGAGCAGATATGACAAAATTCAGTTATGGAGATACGGTTGTGGTAATGGGAGCAGGTCCAATAGGTCTGATGATTGCCTTAATAATCAAAAGAAGGGGCGCTCATGTTATACAAGCTGATTTTTCGAAAGACAGGCTGGAAGTCTCACGAAAACTTGGAATTGATACGACGGTAGTCTTGAATCAGGAGATGGATATTGTTCATATGATTCGAAATCTTACTCCGCAGAAACGAGGGGCGGACGCAGTCGTTGATGCGACAGGTCAGCCTGCTGCATGGGAAAATTGTATTATGATTGCCCGCAAAGGGGGCTATATCAATCTATTCGGAGGCTGCAAACCGGGTACGAAGATAACAATAGATACGCAGACGATGCATTACGGAGGATTGACGATTGCTGCTTTTTTCCATACGACACCAAAGCATGTGATGATGGCGAACGAGATGATTAATCACCATGAAATTCCGGAAGATATTTTTGTTACAGGGGAATATCGGCTGGAGAATCTGATTGATGCACTTGAAGCACATGCAAACCAACAGGGGATTAAAAATGCAATTATATATGAGTAGACGGTTGGTTTAGATGGAAAATTATGAGGATATTGTAGAGCGCATTGACAAGACGGAGGAAGAAGAAATGATAAACGAAATATTAATAATTGAGGATAATCCCGGGTCATGGGAAGAGGCGGTTCGGGCGGCATATAAAGAACTTCATGACAGGCATTTTGTAAAGGAATCTTTTTTACAAGGGTGCATGGAACGGGAAAAGATTTATCCGACAGGCTTAATGACAGAAGTGCCGGTTGCGATACCTCATACCGATTCTATTCATGTAATAGTTCCGGCAATTTGTGTAATAAGACTGAAAGATCCTGTTTTATTTCGGAATATGGAAAGCCCGGAAAATGAGGTGCCTGCACAGTTTGTATTCTGTATGGCGTTAAAGTCAGGAGATGCTCAGATTGACATGCTGAAAGCAATATTAAATACAGCGCAGGATAAAAAATTTTTACAGGAAGCAAAGACAGAATCTCTGGAGACAGTAAGAAAAAAATTGATGAGAAGATGGGAGGTAAAAGACTATGTATGATACAATTGAACAGGCGAAAGAGGATGTGATGTGGGGTGTAAGGACAATGGTTGAAAAAGGATATGCACTCGGTACTGCCGGGAATATAAGTGCCCGTGTACAAGACAAGGAAATGTTTGTGATTACACCTTCCTCGCGTTCTTATGCAACACTTAAAAAAGAGGATTTATGCCTTCTGGATATGGAAGGGAATATAGTAGAGGGAAAGTATAAGCCGTCTGTGGAGGCGGTGATGCACCGCTATATATTTGAAATGAGACCGGAGGTAAAGGCGATTGTACATTCTCATTCGAAATATGGTACTCTGGTAAGTTCCATTAAAGGAGTAACAAAATTACCGATTATAGATGTAGAAAGTATATCTTATTTAGGCGGTGAAGTGCCGGTCGCACCGTTTGCCCCCGCGGGTTCTCTGGAACTTGCAGAAAATGTAAAGGGAGCAATAGGTACAAGCGCAGGAGTGCTTATGGAAAACCATGGAACAATCGGAGTTGGAATATCTATGGAAAAAGCGATGATTGCCAGTGATAATATCGAAAGGACGAGCGAACAGTATTTGATACTTCTTGCATCTGGAAAAGAAAAAAAGGAGATACCAGAATCATACATAGAGACTGTAAAAAAGATTTCACTTAGAAATCGAAATATTGAAGGATAAAGGAATGCCAGGAAAGAAGAAGGAGACAATTATGGGAAAGTTTAAAATAGCGCCGGAAATATATGAATATGCTGACTTTGGGGGATTTATAAAAGATTTTCCGATACAAAAGGATGACTTAATACTGACGCAGAGATTTATTTATACTCCTTTTATTGCACCTTTTCATCTAGAGTGTCAAGTGATTTTTCAGGAAGATTTCGGAGAAGGAGAACCATCAGACGTAATGGTTGATGCGGTACTAGAAAAAGCTCATAGTCTGAAGTATCGCAGAGTTATTGCAGTGGGTGGGGGCACAGTGATAGACATAGCGAAATTGTTGGCCTTAAAGGCATTTCGCTGTGCAGAAGAAATTTTTTTAGACTCGTCTAAAATTATAAAAGAAAAGGAATTAATTATTATACCAACTACCTGTGGAACAGGAAGTGAGGTTACAAGATCTTGTATTATTTCATCTATAAAGAAACAAACAAAAGTTAGAATGGCCTTTGATGCGTTCTATGCGGACAAAGCAGTTTTAATCCCACAGTGTATACATACCTTGCCATATCGTTTTTTCGCCTATAGTTCTATCGATGCACTAGTTCATGCAGTAGAATCATTCTTGTCACCGAAATCAAATGCCTATACTGATTTGTTTTCAGTTGATGCAATAAGACTGCTTGTAAAAGCGTTTGACAAAATAGTGGTGGAAGGAGAGGAAAGCAGGCAGAAGTGGGAGTCAGATATTTTAAGAGCAAGTAATTATGCGGGAATATCTTTTGGCAATGCAGGGTGCGGTGCAGTACATGCTCTTGCTTTTCCGCTAAGTGGTAGATACCATGTAGCACATGGGGAAAGCAACTATCAGTTTTTCTGTGCTGTCCTGGATAAATATTATGAAAAGAATGCAAAGGGAAAAATGAGCAGATTGTGCGATATTCTGTCAGAAATACTTAAGTGTAAAAAAGAGAGAGCACTTTCCGAGCTTAAGGAGCTGTTAAATCAAATATGGCCAATCAAAAAACTCAGGGACTTTGGGATGAAAGAAGAGGAAATAGAAGAGTTCGCAAATGAGGTGTACGATGAACTTCAGCCAGTGCTTGCGACTAGCTATGTGCCATTATCCAGGGAAGAGTTGAAAAGGATCAATCAGAGTTTATATTAGTAAAAAAAGCATTTTCAAATACGAAGGCGTATGAGGCGTAAGGTTTCATACGCTTTTTATCATATATTTACATAGGTCATTCCCCTATGTTATTCTTTTTACAGAATCTATTGGAATCTGAATATAAGAAGGAATAAGAAATGACAAGAGAAAAGACCGGATTGATTACCTTACATACAGCAGTGCTTCTTATGGGACTTGCAGGACTTTTTGCAAAATGGCTGCATCTTCCCTCCATAGTGATTGTATTGTGGCGTGTTCTGTTTTCATGTCTTTTTCTTCTGATTCTTTTAAAAGTGAAAAAAGACAGTTTGAAATTGAGATGCAGAAGGGATTATTTATTTTTGATTGCGGCAGGAGCTGTGCTTGCTGTACACTGGACGACTTTTATGCAGTCTATACAAAGTGCCACAGTTGCAGTGGGAACACTGACATTTTCTACATTTCCGCTTTTTGTAACGTTTTTAGAACCGATACTATTTAAAGAAAAATTGAGAGCAGGCAACGTACTGTCAGCGGTAGTGATGCTTGCGGGAGTGGGGATCATTGTACCTCGGTTTGAGCTTGGAAATTCTATGACGCAGGGAATTCTCTGGGGGATGGCGGGGAGCTTAAGCTATGCGGTACTTTCTTTGATGAACCGAAAATGTATGGAGAAGTATTCCAGTATACTGACGGCGTTTTATGAACAGGCGACGGCGAGTATCCTTCTGCTTCCAGTGTTATTCTTCAACAAGGAGAAGGCGCAGGGAAAGGAGTTTTTACTTTTGCTTTTGCTGGGAGTTTTATTTACGGCAGTGGCGCATACATTGTACATTGAAAGCCTGAAATATGTAAAAGTCCAGACGGCAGGAATTGTATCCGGTTTGGAGTCGGTTTACGGCATTGTGGCAGCGTTTCTGTTTTTAAAGGAAGCGCCGACAGCGAGAGAGTTGATTGGAGGCGGCATTATACTTGGAGTGGTCTTTTATACAAGCATAGTATCGGCGCGCAAAAACGCAGACGGTTTAAAAGGAAAATAACAGGAGGAAGAGGTGAAGAAAACAGGATGGAAAAGGTATTGGAATATTTTACGATAGACGGGGCAGTCGGAGGCAGTCAGGCATGGTTTCACAATGTAGTTATGTATATGGGAGGATGCGCTGCGGCGACAGCATGTGACAGTAGCATTTATTTCGCTTTACATAAAGGATGGACAAACTTATACCCGTTTGATATACACCATCTTACAAAGGAAGAGTATGTGCGCTTTGCGATGAAAATGAAACCCTATTTAAAGCCAAGAGTGGGTGGAGTGAAGAAGCCTTCCATGTTTATAGAAGGATATGCGGCATATTTAAAAGATGTAGGCAACAAAACGTTGCACATGGAGGCGTTTGAAGGGGAACATTCTGATGAAGAGGCAGAACATTACATCAAGCAGCAGATTGATCGGGGGTATCCGGTACCCTATTTAATGTTGCGGCATCAGGACGAGAGGTATAAAGATTTTGAATGGCATTGGTTTTTGTGCTATGGGTACGAAATACGGGATAATAGGATGTGGATCGCAGTAGCTACATATGGGCAGAAGAGTATGCTTCCACTAAAGGAGCTGTGGAATACGGGATGGGAAGAAAAGGGAGGACTGATTGGATTTTATTGACGAAAGAAGGGAAATTCGTTACAATATGTGCAGTATATATGAAAGAAAAGAGGAAAAGAATATGGCAAATCCAGTAGTGACATTTGAAATGGAAAATGGAGATATTATGAAAGCAGAATTGTATCCGGAAATCGCGCCGAATACAGTGAAAAACTTTATTTCTCTGGTAAACAAAGGGTTTTATGACGGATTGATTTTTCACCGTGTAATCAGCGGATTTATGATCCAGGGAGGCTGTCCCGACGGAACCGGTATGGGCGGCCCAGGATATACAATCAAAGGAGAGTTTTCTCAGAATGGCTTTGCAAATGATTTGCTCCATGATGAGGGGGTCCTTTCTATGGCGCGTGCAATGCACCCAGATTCTGCGGGGTCACAGTTTTTTATTATGCATAAGAAATCTCCGCACCTTGACGGAGCATATGCGGCATTTGGCAGGATAACAGAAGGCATGGACGTGGTAAATAAAATAGCAGATACGGCAACGGATTACAATGATAAGCCGTTAGAGACACAGAGAATGAAAAAAGTAACAGTAGAGACGTTCGGTACGGAGTATGACGAACCGCAGAAAGCGTAACTTTTACGGAGAAAAACAATGAGAAAAAAGCTGACACAGCCGGCAGGTGTATGCCTGCTGGCGCTTTTTTGTTGCGCTCTTTGGGGAAGTGCTTTTCCTTGTATTAAGATAGGGTATGAGTGGTTTGAAATAGAAGGGGTGGGGAGTCAGATTCTCTTTGCAGGGTATCGGTTTTTCCTGTCTGGTATTTTTACATTTCTGATAGGATGTATACTGGAGAAGCGGATTTTGACAATGAAACGTTCCTCTTTTCCTTATATTCTGCGCCAGGGGCTTCTTCAGACGACAATACAGTATGTATGTTTCTATGTAGGGCTTGCGCATACTACTGGGACAAAAGGCTCTATTATCAATGGTTCAAATGCATTTTTTTCTATTATTGCGGCGCATTTTATCGTGAAGAATGAAAAGATGACTTGGACGAAAACGGCAGGTTGCCTGTTTGGACTGTGTGGAGTCGTTGTGATTAATCTCGCGCCGGGTGCGCTTTCCGGCGGATTTCATATGATGGGGGAGGGAATGGTGCTGCTGTGCAGTATGGCATACGGGATCAGTACGGTGCTGGTGAAGCTGATTTCTGACAGAGAGAGCGTTATGACAATCACTGCCTATCAGACTTTGTTTGGAGGTTTTGTATTGATCCTCATGGGGATGGCTTTAGGAGGAGAAGTAAGCGGCGGCGATTTTAAAAGTGTGTGCCTGATGCTATATATGTCTATCCTTTCTACGGGTTCATTTAGTATATGGACAATCCTTTTGAAATATAATCCGGTGGGACAGGTTGCAATATACGGATTTACGATTCCGATATTCGGGGTGTTATTTTCAGCAATATTTTTGGGAGAACAGATCGTGTCTATCCAGAATATTGCCGCCCTGGTTCTTGTCAGTGCAGGAATCTGGTTGACTTACAGGAAGCCTTGCAAAGAAAAAGAAGAGACGGTACAATAGAGAACGATATAAGAATATTTGGTGTAATCTTTGGAGACAAAAGCCGATGGAAATGATAGAAGCGAAAAAGCTTGTATATGAATATGAAAAACGAGATGAAGATGGGAATGTGACAGGTCTAAACAGAGCAGTCGATGGAATTGATCTGCGGATTTCTGAAGGTTCTTTTGTTGCGATTCTGGGGCATAACGGTTCTGGAAAATCTACTCTTGCCAAGCATTTGAATGCGATACTGGTACCGACAGGAGGTACGGTGTGGGTGGACGGTAAGGACACAAAAGATCCAAAGGAACTGTGGAATGTACGCCAGAGCGCGGGTATGGTGTTCCAGAATCCAGACAACCAGATTATCGGTACGGTTGTGGAAGAAGATGTAGGGTTTGGTCCTGAAAATTTGGGTGTGCCTTCAGAGGAAATCTGGCAGAGAGTGGAGGACAGCTTAAAGGCCGTCGGTATGATAAAATACAGGAGCCATTCTCCAAATAAGCTTTCTGGAGGACAGAAGCAAAGAGTAGCAATCGCAGGGGTGATTGCTATGGAGCCAAAGTGTATTGTGCTGGATGAACCGACCGCCATGTTGGATCCAAACGGAAGAAAAGAAGTGATCCGCACAGTAGAAAGATTGAGGAAGGAAAAAAATGTAACGGTCATTCTGATCACGCATTATATGGAAGAAGTAATTGACGCAGATGAGGTATTTGTGATGGATGGAGGCCATATTGTGATGCATGGGACTCCGAGGGAAGTATTCAGTCAGGTTGACCGGCTTAAAGAAATCAGGATGGACGTGCCCCAAGTGACGATGCTGGCAGAAATGCTGCGTAAGCGAGGGATTGCATTGCCGAAAGGAATATTAAGGAAAGAAGAGCTGGTGGAGGCATTATGTCGATTAAATTAGAAGAGATCAGTTACGTATATAGTCCGGGGACAGCCTATGAACAGCATGCGCTGAAAAACGTCAATCTGGAAATTCCTAAGGGACAGTTTGTAGGCATTATTGGTCATACGGGGTCTGGGAAATCTACACTCATTCAACATTTAAACGGTCTGGTGAAAGCAACCTCCGGCAGACTGTACTATGAGGGAAAGAATATCTATGAGGAAGGATACGATTTGAAGAAACTGCGCAGCCAGGTAGGGCTAGTGTTTCAGTATCCGGAGCACCAGTTGTTTGAGGTAGATGTTTTAAGTGATGTCTGCTTTGGGCCTAAAAATCAAGGGCTTTCTCCAGAAGAGTGTAAGAAAAAAGCTGTAGAAGCACTGCATCTGGTAGGGCTTTCCGAAGAGTGCTACGGACAGTCTCCTTTTGAATTGTCTGGAGGGCAGAAGCGCCGTGTGGCGATTGCGGGAGTTCTGGCGATGCATCCGAAAGTACTTGTGTTGGATGAGCCCACGGCGGGACTGGATCCAAAGGGCAGGGACGAGATATTGGATCAGATTGAAAGCCTGCACAAAAAGACGGGAATGACTGTCATACTGGTTTCCCACAGTATGGAAGATATTGCGAAGTATGTAGAACGGATTATTGTGATGAATCAAGGAGAAAAAATGTTGGACGGCTCACCGAAAGAGGTGTTTTCCCACTATCAGGAGCTGGAGCAGGTAGGTCTTTGCGCACCTCAGGTAACCTATATCATGCATGACTTAAAAAAGCGGGGATTCCAGGTGAGTACAGATGTAACTACAGTGGAAGAGGCAGCAGAGGAAATTATAAACAGCTTAAAGAGGGAGAGACAATGATTAGGGATATTACTATAGGACAATATTATCCGGCCAAAAGTGTAATACACCGTTTAGATCCAAGGGCAAAGATTGTTTGTACCCTGTTGTTTTTGGTTTCTTTATTTGTTCAGAACAGTCTTCTGGGCTATGTGATTGCCACCGCTTTTTTGGGGACGGTCATATATCTGAGCAAGGTGCCTTTGAAATTCATTGTCAAGGGATTGAAGCCAATTCTAATTTTGCTTTTATTTACGGTTGTGATGAATTTATTTTTAAATAAAGGCGGGGAAACGCTTGTGTCATTCTGGATCTTTCAGATAACAGAGAATGGACTTAGGGTGTCTGTGTTTATGGCAATCCGCCTGATGTACCTGGTCGCTGGTTCCTCCATTATGACGTTTACTACGACGCCGAATGCATTGACAGATGGAATTGAAAAGCTTCTTTATCCTCTGAATAAAATCAAAGTACCGGTACATGAAGTGGCAATGATGATGTCTATCGCACTTCGATTTATTCCGATTCTGCTGGAAGAGACAGACAAGATTATGAAAGCGCAGATTGCCAGGGGCGCTGATCTGGAGAGTGGAAACATTTTACAGAGAGCAAAGGCGATGGTGCCGATTTTGGTGCCGTTATTTGTGTCGGCATTCAGGCGGGCGAATGATCTGGCTATGGCGATGGAGGCGCGGTGCTACCGCGGCGGTGAGGGCAGAACAAAGATGAAGCCGCTTGTGTATCATGGCAGGGACAGGGTGGCCTATGTCATTGTGCTTGTCTATCTGGCAGCAGTCTTTTGCGTCGGACGTTTTGTTCCTTTTTCTATCTGGATATTCTGACAGATGCGCGTTACAGCCACTTCTGAAAAAAGGTGGTCAGCGTGTCAAATGGAATTATATCTGTCCGGTCGTATAAATCTGTATGAACAGCATTTGGAATCAACAGTAGTTCTTTGTTATTCCCTTTTAGTTTCGCGAAAGCGTCTTTGCTGAAATAGCAGGAATGCGCTTTCTCGCCATGCACAATAAGCACTGCACTGCGGATTTCGCTTGCATACTGTAAGATGGGCATATTCATAAAAGACATTGTGCCTGTTATATTCCAGCCGTCATTCGAATTAAGCGAGCGTTCGTGATACCCTCTGCTTGTTTTATAATAATCGTAATAGTCTTTCACAAAAAATGGCGCATCCTCCGGCAAGGGATCGATAACTCCGCCTCCTCTTGCATACTCCCCGTTTTTATAGTCGATACTCCTCTGTGCATTCCATGTCTTTTTCTTCTCGTAGCGAGCCGCTTCGCTATCTTCTGCATCGAAATATCCGTTCGCATTTACCCGACTCATATCGTACATAGTCATAGTGGCGGTTGCTTTTACGCGTGTGTCGATTGCGGCTGCGTTTAATGCCATTCCGCCCCAGCCGCATATACCGATAAGACCGATTTTTTCAGGGTTCACATTTTCTTGAACAGACAGAAAATCTACTGCCGCCTGGAAGTCCTCTGTATTGATGTCCGGTGAAGCCATATATCGGGGAGAGCCGCCGCTTTCTCCGGTGAAGGACGGATCGAAAGCGATTGAAAAAAATCCTCTTTCCGCCATTTCCTGTGCATACAGTCCGGCAGCCTGCTCCTTTACCGCCCCAAACGGACCGCAGACAGCAATAGCAGGTAATGTTCCGTTTATATCCTTTGGGGCATATAAATCGGCTGCTAAAGTGATGCCATAGCGGTTATGAAATGTTGCTTTATGGTGATGGACCTTATTGCTTATTGGGAATGTTTTGTCCCATTGTTCGACTAGTTTTAAATGTTCGTTCATTTTTCGTTTCCTCCTTAGCAGATCTTCCTGCCCATATCATAGGCATTTTTTAATGCCGCGTGTCCTTTGATTTCTCCGATTGCTCCAACGCCGCCAGCGAAGATGGTTTTGGCGAGGCGGACTTTTTCAAAACAATCGATCCAGCCCTGTAATCCCTTGATAACTCCGTCCATAGCAGTTTCTTCGGTGTCCGCGGCAGTGGCTAACAGGTATAGCTCTCTAAACATATAGTTAGATGGAAAGAGTGGATTAGAACGGTCAAGCAGAGTTTTCATCTGTCCGCACATTTCATAAAAATAGACAGGCGTAGCAAATACGATAACATCGGTCAAAAACATTTTCTTAATAATCTCATTTACATCATCGCGGATAATACAACGCTGTGTTTTTTGACAGGAAAGACATCCTTTACAAAAACCGATTGTTTTATTATATAGAGAAATTTTTTCTACGATATTTCCCGCCTCTTTTGCTCCACGTGTAAATGCATCTGCTAAAATTTCAGAATTTCCATTTTTTCTGGGACTGGTAGAAATAATCAATACCTTTTTACTCATTGCAGATCCTCCGTAACAACTGTTTTTATTATTTTGGCGGGTACTCCGCCTACAACAACATTTTCCGGCACATCTTTTGTAACAACTGCGCCTGCAGCAATAATGGAACCATTTCCAATCGTTACGCCTGGAACAATCGTTGCGTTTGCCCCTATCCAGACATTTTTACCAATAACGATGGGAGCTGGGTGCAAAGTGCCTCGTTTGGACGGTGAGAAATCGTGATTTAATGTTGCAAGTACAACACAATGACCAATCAATGTGCCGTCTCCAATCGTGATGCCTCCCTGGTCTTGAAAATGGCATCCTGAATTGATAAAAACATTTTTGCCGACTGTGATATTTTTCCCGCAATCAGAATAAAACGGCGGAAATAATCGGAAAGACGGGTCAACTGGTTTTCCAATCAGCTCTGAAAACAGGGCTCTTATTTCTTCCGGCTCATGGTAACGTCCATTTAATCGGGAGGTAATCTGCATTGCTTCCTCGCTGACCTTGTGCATAAACTCGTGCAGCTCTGAATTGCCAATCACCGCTTTTCCGCAATTCAGATGTTCTAAAAAATCATGTAAATCCATATAATCTCTCCTTATGTATCTGATTTCTTTATAGTATATAATCTGTCTGTGAAAGTATCAAATACCTATATAAAATAAGACTATATGCTTGACAGGCATATAATTAAAACGTATAATTTCACTAGTAAAAATAAGGGGATAGGATATATGGAAGTTCGTATCTTACGGTATTTTCTTGCTGTGGCAAGAGAAGAAAGCATCTCTAAGGCAGCTCAATATCTGCATATTACGCAGCCGACACTTTCGCGGCAGCTTATGGAATTAGAAGAGGATCTGGGAGTGAGGCTCTTAAACCGCGGAAGGCGCAATCACAAAATTACTTTAACGAATGAAGGGGTTCTATTACGTAAACGCGCAGAGGAAATTATTGCTTTGGTTGACAAAACGGAATCAGAGCTTGTTGCGGAAGATGAGATGATTAACGGGGATATTTACATTGGCGGTGGAGAGACAGACGCTATGCGTTTGATTGCCAAAGCTGCCCAAAATCTACAAAAAATGTATCCTCATATTCGTTATCATCTGTTTAGTGGAAACGCGGATGACGTAACAGAAAAATTGGATAAAGGGGTACTTGATTTTGGGATTTTGATAGAACCTGCCGATATAGAAAAGTATAACTATATTAAGCTGCCGGTAAGAGATTGCTGGGGGCTTCTTATGAGAAAAGACAGTCCTTACGCGAAAAAAGAAAAAATTTCACCGGAGGATTTAAAGGAAATTCCCCTTATTACTTCCAGACAGGCGTTAGTACGCAATGAAATATCTGGTTGGAGTGGACAAAATTATGAACAATTCAATATTGTTGCTACATATAATCTAGTCTATAATGCTTCTCTTATGGTTGATGAGGGATTTGGGTATGCATTATGCCTGGACAAGCTGGTGAATACATCAGAAAGCAGTAACTTATGTTTCAAACCTCTTACACCGCGGTTAGAATCACAGTTAGACATTGTCTGGAAAAAACAGCAGGTGTTTTCTAAAGCTGCTGAAAAATTTTTGACAGTGTTAAAAAAGGAAATTGCAATTACAGAATAGAAGGCGAAAGGAAACGGTATGAAAAGAATTAAATTGACCGTTGCGTATGACGGAACAAACTATTGTGGATGGCAGATACAGCCAAATGGAATTACAATAGAAGAAGTGCTCAATAAAAGGCTGTCGCAGGTTTTAAAAGAAGATATACGGGTAATTGGAGCCAGCAGGACAGATTCTGGCGTACATGCATTAGGCAATGTAGCGGTATTTGATACAGACACCAGTATTCCTCCTGTAAGGATCGCGTACGCTGTGAATCAAAAACTTCCAGAGGATATTGTGATAGTCAAGTCAGAGGAAGTACCGGCAGACTGGCATCCGCGGTACTGCGACTGTGAGAAAACGTATGAATACCACATATGGAATGCCAAGGTTCCAGATCCGACTCGGAGACTTACGACCTATTTTGTATCATATAAGCTGGATTTAGACAAAATGCGGCAGGCAGCAGCCTATCTGATCGGTGAGCATGACTTTGCCAGCTTTTGTAATGTGCGGACAAATGTTGAAAATACAGTGCGCAGAATTTATGAACTTACAATAGAGCAAAACGAATGCGAATGGATTATCCGCATCAGAGGAAACGGCTTTCTCTATAATATGGTGCGGATCATTGTCGGAACGCTTCTGCGCGTAGGGAGAGGATATTATACTCCACAAAAGGTAGAAGAGATACTTAAGGCGCAGGATAGGCAGGCAGCAGGGGTGACTGCGCCTCCGCAGGGACTCATTTTAAAAGAAATAACCTATCACAGCGGAAGCTGACGAAAACGATCCGCGCAAGAGGGAGTGTATTGCAACGTTCGTCAGGGCTTCG
>ERZ857801.1927-NODE-1927-length-19448-cov-6.003867_pt1 | contig 19448 bp, 15 predicted proteins | sample MGYA00519762_ERZ857801 | MGnify/ENA primary metagenome ERZ857801 (study PRJEB31778, sample SAMEA3449368) | human gut metagenome | biome: human gut; feature: human-associated habitat; material: faeces | place: United Kingdom | collected 2010/2012 ...
TCAAAGACCAGAGGGTTTATGCCGCGGTTCAGCAGCGCGCGTGCCTCATCGTCCAGAAAGCTGGTGTCGCACTGCAGAAATACGCTGGTGGCCTCCACGGCCAGAGGGCTGTCCACGTAGACCTTGAAGCCGTCGTGCCCGTGCACCAGGCCCTTTTCCTTTATCTCGCGGATGAAATACAGCATTTCCTGCGTTCTGCCCACGGCGAAGGCGGGGATGACTACGTTGCCGCCGCGGTCGAGCGTGCGCTGTATCATCTGCGAGAGCATACCAATGTAGTCGGGCCGCTCCGCGCCGTGAGTCCGGTCGCCGTAGGTGGACTCGATGACGACGTAATCGGCCTCGGGCACTACGCCCGGGTCGCGCAGTATGGGCTGGTTGGTGTTGCCCACGTCGCCGGAAAAGACTATCTTCTTCGTGACCTCGCCCTCGGTCAGCCAGACCTCGATGCAGGCCGAGCCCAGGAGATGGCCTATGTCCGTAAAGCGGATGGCCACGCCCTCCGCGACGTGTATGGGCTCGCCGTAGGCGCAGGGGCGCAGGTGTTTTACCAGCGCCTCGACGTCATTGATGTCGTAGATGGGCTCTACGGGCGGTTCGCCGGCGCGCTTGGCCTTGCGGGTCTTGTACTCGGCCTCGCTCATCTGGATGTGCGCCGAGTCGCGCAGCATGATGTCCACCAGCGAGCAGGTCGCCGCCGTGGCGTACACCGGGCCAGAGAAGCCGTTTTTCGCCAGCAGCGGCAGATTGCCCGAGTGGTCGATGTGCGCGTGTGTCAGCAGCGCGAAGTCCACCTCCGAGGGCGAGACCGGCAGGGTCTGGTTCACGAACATATCGCGGCCCTGCTCCATGCCGCAGTCCACGATGAAGCGCGTCTTGCCGACCTCCACGAGCGTGCAGCTGCCCGTGACCTCATGCGCGGCGCCGAGGAATGTTATCTTCAATGTGTGCCTCCCTTCTCACTCGTCCAGCTTGAGCACGGCGAGGAAAGCCTCGGTCGGTATCTGGACCGTGCCGAGCTGGCGCATCTTCTTCTTGCCCTCCTTCTGCTTCTCGAGCAGCTTTTTCTTTCTCGTGATGTCGCCGCCGTAGCACTTGGCGAGGACGTCCTTGCGCAGGGCCTTGACGGTCTCGCGCGCGATTATCTTGCCGCCTATCGCGGCCTGCACAGGTATCTCGAAGAGCTGGCGCGGGATATTTTCCTTGAGCTTCTCGCAGAGCTTGCGGGCCCGGGGATAGGCCTTGTCCTTGTGCGCGATGAAGCTCAGTGCGTCAACCTGCTCGCCGTTTAAGAGCATGTCCACTTTAACCAGCTCCGAGGGCCTGTAGTCGGCCAGCTCGTAGTCGAGGGAGGCATAGCCCTTCGTGCGGGCCTTGAGCGTGTCGAAAAAGTCGTAGATTATCTCGTTGAGCGGCATGAGATAGTGCAGCTCGACAAGCCTCGAGTCGAGGTACTGCATGTTCTTGTACTCGCCGCGCCTGTCCTGGCAGAGCGGCATGATGTTGCCGACAAACTCGTTCGGCGTGATGATCGTCACCTTGACGAACGGCTCGAGCGCCTCAGCGATCGACGCAGGGTCAGGGTAGTTGTGCGGGTTATCGACGAACACCGTCGTACCGTCGGTCTTTTTGACCTCGTAGATGACCGAGGGGAGCGTCGTGACGAGATCGAGGTTGAACTCGCGCTCGAGACGCTCCTGGATGACCTCCATGTGCAGCATGCCGAGGAAGCCGCAGCGGAAGCCGAAGCCCAGCGCGGCACTGGTTTCCAGCTCGAAGGTCAGGGAGGCGTCGTTGAGCTGCAGCTTTTCCAGCGCGTCCTTCAAATCGGGATACTTTGCGCCGTCGGCGGGGTAGATGCCGCAGAAGACCATGGGCTTGACCTGACGGTAGCCGGGCAGAGCCTCGGGGGTGGGGTTATTCGCCAGGGTGACGGTGTCGCCGACGCGGGTGTCCTGCACGGTCTTGATGCTGGCGGTCAGATAGCCGACCTCACCGGCCTGCAGCTGGTCGCAGGGGGTCAGGCTGGTAGCGCCCATGTGGCCCACTTCCACCAGCGTGAACTGTGCGCCGGTGGCCATCAGGCGGATGGTGTCGCCGGGCTTGACCGTACCTTCAAAGACGCGGATATAGACGATGACGCCCTTGTAGCTGTCGTAGATGCTGTCGAAGATGAGGGCCTTGAGGGGAGCGTCCGGGTCGCCGGTGGGGGCGGGGATGTCGCTGACCACACGCTCCAGCACCTGGTCGATGTTCAGACCGGTCTTGGCCGAGACGCGGGGCGCGTCGAGGCAGGGCAGGCCGATGACGTCCTCCACTTCCTGCGCCACCTCGTCCGGGTGGGCAGAGGGCAGGTCGATCTTGTTCAGGATAGGCACCAGCTCGAGGTCGTGTTCCAGCGCCATATAGGTATTGGCGAGGGTCTGGGCCTCCACGCCCTGGGTGGCGTCCACCACAAGGATAGCGCCCTCGCAGGCGGCGAGGCTGCGGCTGACTTCGTAAGCGAAGTCCACGTGGCCCGGGGTGTCGATGAGGTTGAACTCGTACACCTTGCCGTCCTTGGCGGTGTAGTTCATGGTGACGGCGCGGGCCTTGATGGTGATGCCGCGTTCCCGCTCGATGTCCATGCTGTCGAGGATCTGGTCCTCCATCGTCCGCTCGTCCACGCTCTTGGTCAGCTCGAGGATGCGGTCGGAGAGGGTGGATTTGCCGTGGTCGATGTGCGCGATGATGCAGAAGTTGCGGATGTTGTCTCTTGCCATGTAGTTCCTCCGAAATTTATAGGATCCAGTCCTCGACGGCCTTGATGCCGCCGTTTTCCAGGTAAACGCGGGGTACCCGGCGGGAAACGCCGCAGAGCACCTCGTAAGAAATGGTATCGGTCTTGTGGGCGATGGTCTCGGCGCTGTCGCTCACTTCGCCGCCCCACAGGATGGCTTCGTCCCCTTCCTGCACGTCGGGCAGAGCCGAAACATCCACCATGATCTGGTCCATGCAGACCCGGCCCAGAACCGGGCAGGGCATACCCTTTATCTCCACGATGCCCTTGCCGCAGCTCAAAAGGCGGGGGTAGCCGTCGGCATAACCGGCACAGAGGGTGGCGACCTTGGTGGGCTTTTCCGCGGTGAAGCGGCGTCCGTAGCTGGCCGACTGACCGGGCTGCATCTCCTTGACCATGCTGACGATGGTCTTGAGCCTCATCACCGGGCGGAAGATGCCGAAGCGGACTTCATCGCTGGGGTCGAAGCCGTAGAGGACGATGCCGGGGCGTGCCATGCAGTGGGTGCGGGGCAGTCCGGCGGGCCAGTCGGGGTGGAGCATCACCCCGGCGGAGTTGTCGCAGTGGACGACGGCAGGCTCAAAACCGGCCTCGGCAAGGCCCTGACAGGCCCGGACGAAGAGCTCGTGCTGCTGGCTGGTATAAGCCACGCTGTCGGCGCTGTCGTCGTCGGCCACAGCAAAGTGCTGGAACAGGCCGGTCACGTCCAGACCTGGCAGGCGGCAGGCTTCCAGCATCCCGGCCAGCGCCGCGTCAAAGTCGGTGCGGAGCGCAAAACCGATGCGGCCCATGCCGGTGTCGGCCTTGAGGTGGACTTTGACTTTTCCGCCGGCAGTGCAGGCGGCCTCGCTGAGGGCCTTGGCTTGGGGCAGGGAGTAGCAGGCTGCGGTGATGTCCTCCTGGTTGAGGACGGGCGCACAGCCCGGCTCCACATGGCCCAGAATGAGGATGGGCAGCGTCAGCCCGGCTTTGCGCAGCTGACGGGCTTCCGCCAGACAGCTCACAGCCAGCCATGCGGCCCCCTCTTCGGCAAAGACCTTGGCGCACTCTACGGCACCGTGGCCGTAGCTGTCGGCTTTGACGACAGCGCACAGAGGCATCTCCCCGGCCCGGGCCTTCACGGCGCGGAAATTGTGGCGCAGGGCGTCAAGGTCTATCTCGGCCCAGACGTGTTTTTCAAATGCGGGCATCTGCATGGGCTGTGTCCTCCTTTTTTGATGTACGGGCCGGGTGCAAAGGACGCCAGCCGTCGATGCCGCTCTCCTGCAGAGCGTGAAGGGTCTTCTGCCGGAAAGCCCGGTCGGTGCGGCACCGCTCCCGGACAAAGTTTTTTGTGTCCTCCCGGGTGGTCACGCCGTCGGCCGGGCAGCGGCTCTTGACGATGGGAAAGCCTTCTTCCCTCACCGCACAGCGCACCTCCTTCTCTGTGGCGAGCAGGAGAGGCCGGATGAGGGTCAGCCCCCGGTCGGACAGCTCTGTCACCGGCGAGAAGCAGCCGATGCGGCCCTCCCGCCAGAGGTTCATGTAAAACGTCTCGATGGCGTCGTCCAGATGATGCCCCAGCGCCACCTTGCTGCAGCCCAGCTCTTCGGCAGCGGTGTGGAGCGCGCCCCGGCGCATCCTGGCGCAGAGGGAGCAGGGATTCTTCTCGTTCCGGTAGTCGAAGACGATGGGGCCGATGAGGGTGCGGCGCACCTCATAGGAAACATCATACTGCCGGAACAGCGCTTCCAGCGCGGAGTAATCCACTGGCTTGCCGCCAAACTGGGGGTCGAGGGTGACGGCCACGATTTCGAACGGGAAGCCGAGGTACTGCCGCAGCCGCGCGAGACCGATGGTCAAAGCTACGCTGTCCTTGCCGCCCGAAACGCCCACCAGAACGCGGTCGCCGGGGGCCAGCATCTCGTACTGCTGGACGGCTTTGCGCATCAGGCCGCAGAGCCGCTGCATCGCTTTCGTATCGCTCATGACAGGCTCACGCTCTCCACGAGGTTGACGATGTCGCTGATGGAGGCCAGCTTGGTCAGGCCGGAGACATAGATGACGTCACCGTTGTCGTACTCGATGGTGGCCAGCACGGCGTAGTAAGCCTGAATATCACAGCGCACGGCGGTGACGGCGGCGCCGTCGATGCTCAGGTTGACCTTCCGGGGGCTGATGACGCCGTAAGCCTGCTTGAGCTCTTTTTCCGACTGGCCGATGAAGTCCTCATAGGTGTCTTTCGTGCCTTTCTGGAAGAGCACGACCTGATAGTTGGCGTCGTCGCTGCTCTGGGCGGAAGCCAGCTTCAGCGCACGGCCAAGGGTGGCGTCCTCGGTCATCTCGCACACCGGCCAGACGGCGGACTCGTAGTAGACGGAGATGCCGTTCTCGGCGGTGTAGCGGGTGTCGGGCGAAGCGGGGGTGCGGCGGTTGACCACGAGGGTCAGCACAAAATAGGCCAGTGCGCCCAGCAGGACGATGATGCCCATGGCCAGCAGCAGGCGGGAAGAGCGCTGCTGCGCGGTGTCGCGCTGGTGGATGTCTTTCGGCATGAAGGAATGTCCTCCTTATGAATGTAAGGCTCAGCCCCGGGGGTGGGGCTGCATCTTTATTAGTATAACATACTCGGGGCTGAAATTGTAGCGCTCTGCCGCAAAAACAGAAACGAAAATGCGATTTGAGAGAATGAGAGATTTCAAGAGAAAACAAGAGAAAACAAGAGATTCAAAAAACTGAGCTGAAAAAATCGAAAAATGATGTTGACAGGGGCGTTCTTGTGATGTATACTGACACTCGCGCCCCAAAAGGCGCATTGAACCGTTGAAACACTTATCAGGAGGAAATAGATATGAGCACTACTCTCGTCAAGCCCGCTGAAGTCGAGCGCAAGTGGTATCTGCTCGACGCTGCCGGCAAGAGCCTGGGCCACGTCGCTGCTGAGGCTGCTGTTCTGCTGCGCGGCAAGCAGAAGGTCGATTATACCCCCAATGTTGACTGCGGCGATTTCGTCGTCGTCATCAACTGCGACAAGGCCGTTCTGACCGGCAAGAAGGCCGAGCAGAAGTTCCACATCACCCACAGCAAGTTTATCGGCGGCCTGAAGAAGGTCCAGTACAGCAAGCTGATGGCTGAGAACAGCGACCTGGCTATGACCTACGCTATCAAGGGCATGATCCCTTCCAACACCATCGGTGCTAAGGCTCTGACCCGTCTGCACTGCTACCAGGGTGCCGAGCACGCTCACGCAGCTCAGAAGCCCGAGAAGATCGAGTTCTAAGAAGGAGGCAATCGAACATGTACGAAACCAAACCTTATTTCTACGGCACTGGTCGTCGTAAGGATTCCGTTGCCCGCGTGCGCGTCTACCAGGGCACTGGCAAGGTCACCATCAACGACCGTGACATCGACAACTACTTCGGTCTGGAGACCCTGAAGCTGATCGTCCGCTCTCCGCTGGTCCTGCTGGGCCTCGAGGGCAAGTATGACGTCGTCGTCCGCGTTTCCGGCGGCGGTGTTTCCGGCCAGGCTGGCGCTATCCGCCACGGCCTGAGCCGCGCCCTGCTGCAGCAGAGCGATGAGAACCGCACTGCTCTGAAGAAGGCAGGCTTCCTGACCCGCGATCCTCGTATGAAGGAGCGCAAGAAGTACGGCCTGAAGGCTGCACGTCGTGCTCCCCAGTTCAGCAAGCGCTGATTTTACCGTATTACGGCTTTTACGGCTCTGCTTCGGCAGAGCCGTTTTTGTTTAACGGAAGTTTCCCAGCGGACTGGGGAGCACGACTGCGCATATCCGGCGGTTGAGATTCCTTCATCTCCCTCTTGACAAAAACTGAAAAAGAGACTATTATACCAGTCAGACAGACAATGGAGCCTGGGGTGTGTTCACCTCAGGCTTTTTTCTTTGGAATGTCTTGGGAAATGCATCGCTGCGGGCCGATAGAGGGGGTCCGCAGCGGAAAATTAGGCTGCGGGCTGCGGCAGAATGGTGTCTGCCGGGCCGCAAAGAGGAAAAGGAGAAGGTATCATGAACGAGAATGTTGACGGTATGATGATTCGTCTGGTCGGCCTTGCACTGGCTGTCCTGATGATGGCTGGCATGACCATCTACACGGACCTTTTCAAAAAGACATCCGGCATGGATGCCCGCGCCGCTGTCATCAGCGTACAGGAGGGCCATGTGGCCGCAGAGGATGTTCAGTGGAACGCCTGAGATAAACTTTTCTTCAAACACAACACAGCGCCCCGGAGCAGACTGCTCCGGGGCGCTGTGTTCGTTTATGCGTTTATCGCTTCTGCTGCTTCAGGCGGGTCATGAAGTCGTCGGCCTCGATGGCCTCAGGGGTGAAGCTGTTGTTGTTCCACCAGCTGGCGAGGGCGGCGGCAACGGTCAGGCCGCTGGAAATGAGCTGTTCCAGCTGGGCGCTCTCGATGGGCAGCATGGGCTTGCCCACGGCGCTGAGCACCTGATTGGTCAGGGCCAGCGCCAGCGCAGCGGTGCGGGCCAGGGTGGATGCGGAAATCTTGTGATGGGTCATAGTCAGTACCTCTCTTTCTGTTTCAGGATATGTGTTCGGTGTGGTTCAGGTCTCCTGCAGCACGACGGTGCCGGAGAAGATGAGGGTGGTGTCGTCGCCATAGTAGGCGCTGCCGTGGGCGATGTCGATGCAGTCGTTTGCTGTGACCCAGGAGGGCTGGACAGAGGGCGGGTAGAAGTTGTTGGAGGCGGCGAAATAGAGCTGGTATTCGACGCCCTTTTCCAGCGCGATGCTGCCCATGTCCAGCACCACGTCGTTGTAGCCGCGGACAATGTCGATGAACTTGTCTACCAGGGCGGTCGTGGAGCCGTACTTGCGCAGGACGGTGCGCATCGTGCCCGGCACATAGCCCTTGACGCGGAATTCCAGCGAGCGGAGCAGCAGGCCCGCTTTCTTGGCCGTCAGCGGCATAAAGAACTCGGCCTTGGCGGGATAAGTGTCCCACGCGGGGATGTCGCCGCTGTCGGTGTGGGCCGTTTCGATGCGGTAGACGGCGGGCGTCACCGTGACGGTGCAGCTGTCGCTCTTGCTGTCGGAGGTGGCAGTGACGACGGCAGAACCCTTCTTGAGGGCAGTGACGCGGCCCGCATCCACCGAGACGATGTCCGTCGGCGAAACGCTCCACAATACCGTCTGGTCGGTGGCATCCGGGGGCGCGACGGAGGCGCTGAGGTCGGCAGTGCTGCCCCGGGCCAGTTCCAGCGTGTGCCGGCTCAGAGTCACCTTCTCCACCGGGATGATGTCCGGGTCGGGCAGGGGAGTGGGCGGTGTGGTGTCCCACAGTTTTTTAAGGGCTTCGAGGTCATCTCTGGCGCTGCTGTCGGTGTAGCTGGCAGAATCCAGCAGCTTGAGCAGAAGAGCTTTTTCTTCGCTGCCCAGCCCGCTGAGGCTGTCGGTGTTGATGGTGTCGGCGGTCAGTGCGCCGGTGGAGGCATCGACATTCACCACCCGCACCAGTTGGCCGGCTTTCGGCGAGACAGGGCGGGGCAAGGCCCAGACATCCAGTGCGTTCAGCCGGACGGTACCGCCTTTGCCGTTGACGCTCAGCACAGCGCCATCGGAAGGGGCATAGGCGGCGGCACGGTCAGCAGCGGCTTCGGCCTGCTCGGCATAGCCGGCAGCCAGGGTGGCGCTGGCGCTGGCCATCACCCGGGCGATGAACTGCTCGTAGACCGAGGGGGTCAGCTCTTCGCCCGCGCCCTCGGTGGGGAGGATGCCGTGGACGTCGTACTGGCCGGGCCGGGTGTAGGCGGTGTAGCCATTGCCGTTGGCAGCGGCCAGCATCCACTCGCCGCTGCCCCAGCCGGTAAAACTCCGGCCCACGCTGACACAGCCTGTTTCGTCCAGCGCCAGCGGCTCGGCCAGCGTGCCGTCCGTGTGCCGGATGTGGAGGGTGACGACACACCCGTTCCACTGCTCCGGCAGGCTGAATTCCAGCCGGTCCACACCCTCGGCTTTCTGTGCGCCCAGATGCAGCCGGTGGGGCTGGGCGAGGAATTCCGTGCCGCCGAAGTCCCGGGCTGTGATGTTGATCTGCATGGTAAAAACTCCTTTCATTTGGTTTTGCGTTTGCCTCTGGCCCGATTGTAGCGCAGAACGGCAGTGGGCGGAAGTACATACTTTTTTATTGAGAATTTGGCGGGTTAGGCATTTTGCCAAACGGCCTTTTTCGAGAGAAATGACCCCCTGATTTTCGCTTGAAAACAGTCCGTGATTTGTGTCGAAAATGAGCCTGTTACGGCCGGTTTGACGCCGCAAAGCGGGCTGGAGATACTGCAAAAAACACCCCGGAAATGCCAACTCAAATGTTAAAAATATATGAACGAGTGCGACTTTATTTTTGCGAAAAAATCGGAGAGAAATCATTGAATTTCATGAAATCGAGAGTAAACTATGTGCAAAATGCACAAAAAACTATGTGAAGGAATTGACGAGCGCCTGACCTTCGATTTGACAAAACGGCCTCGGTCTGCTAAAATAACGTCCGCTCAACACACGTTGCAGCGCATAAAATTTATCACGGTGAAGTGAAAAGCCGCTTTTGCGGCGCCCGCTGTGCGGGGTATTTACGCACAGTCTGACGGGCCTTGAGATACAGGCCCGCTGTCCATTCCAAAATCTGAAAAGAGAGGAGTTGTCTCGTATCGCTTCCGTCAAATTTAAGAAAGCATTGCCCGGCTGCACCCGTGCGGCCTCATCCCGTGTGCTGGCGTTCTGCGTCATGGCCGCGTGTCTCGTGTTCACGCTGGCTGTGACCGCCGCGAATCTGCGGCTGACCTACGTCACAGACTCCCACGGTGCGCGGCAGGTGGTCCTCACTTCCGAGAGCGACCCTGCCCGCGTTATGAGCCTTTCCGGCATCGAGGCCGAGGAGGGAGATGAAGTCTATTACACTGCCTTTGCCGGCAGTCTGGCATCCCTGAACATCGAGCGCGCCTTCAGCGTCACCATTGAGGCTGACGGCCAGGAGTACCCCGTCAAGATGGTGGTGGGTACCGTCGCCGATGCTCTGGAACGTGCCGGCATCACTCTGGAGGGGGACGACTACACCGAGCCCGCCCTCAGCGCGATGGTCACGGCTGGCAGCAAGATCGAAGTCCACCGCGTCGAGTATCAGGACAAGGTGGAGACGCAGGCTGTCCCCTACGACACGGAGTACGTCTACACCAGCCTCTACTTCCGCAACACCAACCGTGCCACCACCCTGCAGCATGGCTCTGAGGGCCAGCAGACCGTCACCACCCGGGAGCGCTGGGTGGACGGCGAGCTGGAAAACAGCGTCGTCACCGATGTGACCACCACCGTGGAGCCTACCGACCATGTGGTCAAGACCTATGGCGCCGGTGCGCCCGTCTCGCCCCTGACCGGCCCGGACGGCACCACCAACGCCCCCGCCAGCTACCGCAAGGTTCTTACCGGCAAGGCCACCGGCTATTATTCCAAGTCGGGCAAGGGCTCTTCCGGTCTGGGTCTGGGTTACGGCACCGTGGCCGTTGACCCCGATGTCATCCCCTACGGCACCCTGCTGTATATCACCTCCACCGACGGCAGCTTCGTCTATGGCTACGCGGTAGCCACCGACACCGGCATCGCCGTGCAGGATGGCCGCATCCTCGTGGACCTGTTCTATGAGACCTATGCGGAGTCTGTCATCAACGGCGCCATCAACGTCAACGTCTACGTCGTGGGCTGATGCGCCTTTGAAAAACTGAAGTAAAATAGTGGAAAAACATCCGCTCTGATTTTTTGCCAAATGTGCAAAATTCGGGGCGGATGTTTCTTTTTTGTCTTTATTCTGTTAAGTCTGCCGATATTTCTTGTCTGAAATTGGAGATGTTGTATATATAAGAAAAATATCAACGAAAAGATTATGGTATATTCTACAAGAAAACCCTTGAAAAATCCGACGAAATTCTTTAATATAAAAGAGTAAAAGGCACAGGACTGCCCATGGGGCCTGTGCGGGGAGGAGCTGTTTATGAAACCGACTGAGGAAAAGACCCGCAGCAATCCATCGGACCTTCCGGTGTATTTGTTCAAGCAGGGCAATAACTGTGAAGCGTACCGCTATTTTGGCGCACACATCGAGCAGCGGGCCGGGGAGACGGGCGTGGTGTTCCGCGTCTGGGCACCACACGCGACGGCCATCAGCGTAGTAGGCGATTTCAATAGCTGGAAACCGGGCAGCCACCCGATGCGCAAGGTGGACAATGACTCTGTGTGGGAGCTGTTCATCCCGGGCATGAAGGAATACGACGTTTATAAATATTGCGTGACCACCCGGGCGGGCGACCTTGTCTACAAGGCTGACCCCTACGCGTTCCACGCAGAGACCCGCCCCTCGAACGGCAGCAAGGTCTACGATCTGAACGGCTTTGTCTGGCACGACGAGGCGTGGCAGAACGCCCAGAAGAAGGCCGATGTCATCAACGGCCCCATGAACATCTACGAGATGCACGCCGGCAGCTGGAAGCAGAAAGAGGGCGGCCTGCCCTACAATTACTCCGAGCTGGCCGACGAGCTCATCCCGTACATCACCGAGATGGGCTACACCCATGTGGAGCTGCTGCCCGTCATGGAGTACCCCTTCGATGGCAGCTGGGGCTATCAGGTGACGGGCTATTTCGCCCCCACCAGCCGCTACGGCACCCCGAAGGACCTGATGGCTTTCGTGGACAAGATGCATGAGGCGGGCATCGGCGTCATCATGGACTGGGTGCCGGCTCACTTCCCGAAAGACCAGTTCGGCCTGTACAACTTCGATGGCGAAGCCTGCTACGAGGACCCGAACCCCAAGCGCGGCGAGCACAAAGAGTGGGGCACCATGGTGTTCGACTTTGGCCGCAGCGAGGTGCAGAGCTTCCTCATCTCCAGCGCGCTCTACTGGCTGGAGCAGTACCACATCGACGGCCTGCGTGTGGACGCTGTGGCTTCCATGCTCTATCTGGACTACAACCGCAAGCAGGGCGAGTGGGAGCCCAACAAGGACGGCGGCAAGGAGAACCTTGAGGCCGTGGCCTTCCTGCGCAAGCTCAACGATACGGTTCTGGGCCGTCACCCCCACAAGTACATGATCGCAGAGGAGTCCACCGCGTGGCCAATGGTCACGAAACCCGCTTCCGACGGCGGCCTGGGCTTCAATTTCAAGTGGAACATGGGCTGGATGAACGATATGCTCAGCTACATGAAGACGGACCCGCTCTTCCGTTCGGGCAACCACAACAAGGTCACGTTCAGCTTCTTCTACGCCTTCAGCGAGAACTTCGTGCTGCCCATCAGCCACGACGAAGTCGTCCACGGCAAGGGCAGCCTCATCAACAAGATGCCCGGTGACTATGAGGCCAAGTTTGCAAACCTGCGCACCTTCTTTGGCTACATGATGGCTCACCCCGGCAAGAAGCTGCTGTTCATGGGTCAGGAGTTCGGCCAGTTCACCGAGTGGAACGAGACCAAGTCTCTGGACTGGATGCTGCTGGGCTACGACAAGCACACCGAGCTGCAGACCTACGTCAAGACCCTGAACAGGTTCTACAAGGACCACCCGGCCTTCTGGCAGATCGACTACAGCTGGGAGGGCTTCCAGTGGATCGTCCCCGACGACTCCCGTCAGAGCGTCGTGGCCTTCCTGCGCAAGGATGCAAACGGCAGGCAGATCCTCGTGGTCTGCAACTTCAACCCCGTCCTGCGCGAGGGCTACACCCTGGGCGCACCGAACTCCGGCACCTACAAGGAGATCCTGAACAGCGACGACGAGGCGTTCGGCGGTGCCGGCACTGTCCACAACAAGGCTGTCCGCTCCAAGAAGAAGCCGCTCCACGGCTTCGAGCAGAGCATCACCATCACTCTGCCTCCCATGAGCGTGCTTTATTTCGAGGTGCCTGCAAAGCGCGCCCGCAAGACCGCCGGGGAGAAGGCCGCGGAAAAGGCTGCGCCCAAGAAGGCTTCCAGGACCGCAAGGGCCGAAAAGGCTGAGGAAAAGGCACCTGCAAAGCGCGGCCGCAAGCCGAAAGCAGAAGCTGCATCTGCGGAGGAAAAGGCTCCTGCAAAACGGGGCCGTAAGCCCAAGGCAGAAAAGGCAGCGGAGCCGGCTGAAAAGCCCGCCCGCAAGCCCCGCGCCAAGAAGGCGGAGAAGGCCGAAAAATAAGGCCGGGCCGAACCAACATTGTTGAACCATTTCCACCAAATATCAGGAAATGTTAAAGGGGAGAATAAAGCTATGGCAAAAGAAATCGTGGCAATGATCCTTGCCGGCGGACGTGGCTCGCGTTTGTACGCGCTGACACAGAAAACGGCAAAACCGGCGGTGTCCTTTGGCGGCAAATACCGTATCGTGGACTTCCCGCTGTCCAACTGCGTTAACTCCAACATCGATACCGTTGGCATCGCAACGCAGTATCAGCCCCAGAAGCTGAACGAATACATCGGCAACGGCCAGCCCTGGGACCTGGACCGTCTGTACGGAGGCGTCCATACCCTGCCTCCTTATGAGCAGGCAAAGGGTACCGACTGGTACAAAGGCACTGCAAACGCCATCTACCAGAACATCAGCTTCATCGACAGCTATGACCCGGAGTACGTCATCATCCTGTCCGGCGACCAGATCTGCAAGCAGGATTACGCCGACTTCCTCCGCTTCCACAAGGAGAAGGGCGCAGAGTTCTCTGTGGCCGTCATGGAAGTTGACTGGAAGGAAGCCTCCCGTTTCGGCCTGATGGTCGCAGACGAGGACGACAGGATCACCGAGTTCCAGGAGAAGCCTCCTGTGCCGAAGTCCAATCTGGCTTCCATGGGCATCTACATCTTCAACTGGGATATCCTCAAGAAGTATCTGGAAGAGGACGAGGCAGACCCCAACTCCAAGAACGACTTCGGCATGAACATCATCCCCGCGCTGCTGCGCGACGGTCGCAAGATGTATGCTTACCACTTCAACGGCTACTGGCGTGACGTGGGTACCATCGACAGCCTGTGGGAAGCCAACATGGAGGTCCTGGACCCCGAGAACTCCGGCATCGACATCTTCGACGAGAAGTGGAAGATCTACAGCCGCAACCCCGTGCTGCCCGCCCAGAAGATCGGCCCCCGCGCCGTGGTGCAGGATTCCCTCATCACCGAGGGCTGCCAGATCTATGGCCGCGTCCAGCACTCTGTCCTGAGCGCAGGCGTTACCGTGGAAGAGGGCGCTACCGTTGAGGATGCTGTCCTGATGGATGGCGTTGTGGTCAAGGCAGGTGCCGTGGTCAAGCGCTGCATCCTGGCTGAGGACGTTGTGGTGGGTGCCGGTGCCAAGATCGGCGGCGAGGGCCCCATTGCACATGTGGGTACCGGCCTTACCGTTGGCGCAGGCGCTACCGTAAAAGAGGGTGCCAAAGTATTTGATTCCGTCAAGGAGGGCGAGGAAGTATGCTGAGCCAGAACAACAATGCGTTGGGCATCATTTTCCCCAACAGCTATGATAACACCGTACCGGAGCTTGTGACTGAGCGCACCATGGCTTCGATCCCCTTTGCAGGCCGTTACCGCATGGTGGACTTTATGCTGTCCAGCATGGCAAACTGCGGCATCTCCAATGTCTCCATCGTGGTGCGCAAGAACTACCACTCCCTGATGGATCATCTGGGCACTGGCCGTGAGTGGGATATGGCCCGCCGTCACGGCGGCCTGAACATCGTGCCTCCCTTTGCAGAAAAGGGCGTGCGCATTTATTCCGGCCGTGTGGAGGCTCTGGGCTCCATCCTGAGCTACCTGGAGAACCAGAAGGAGAAGTACGTTGTGATGAGCGATGCCAACATCGCCATCAACTACGATTTCAACGCCCTGCTGGCTGCCCATCAGGCAAGCGGCGCGGATGTGACCATCGCCTACCAGAAGACTGAGATCCCCGAGGGCCGCAAGAACGACAACTACACCCTGACTGTGGATGCCGATGGCCGTGTGACTGAGCTGCTGTTCAATGATTACCGCCCCGGTGTCCAGAACCTGGACCTGAACATCTACGTTCTGGAGCGCGAGACCCTGATCAAGCTGGTCAAGGATGCGACCTCCCGCGGCCTGATCTACTTTGAGCGTGACATCCTGGCCCACAACGTCAACATCCTGAACATCCGTGCTCTGGAGTACACCGGCTATGTGGCCCATGTCTGCGACATGAAGAGCTACTTTGATGAGAACCTCAAGCTCATCGATGAGAAGAACCTGAACGCTCTGTTCCCCAAGGAGAGCCCTGTCTACACCAAGATCCGTGATGACAACCCCGTGCGCTACGTCAACGGCTCTTCCGTCAGCAATTCCCTGCTGGCCGATGGCTGTGTCATCGAGGGCACCGTGGAGAACTGCGTGCTGTTCCGCGGCGTTCGCGTCAAGAAGGGTGCTGTGGTCAGAAACTGTGTCCTGATGCAGGATACCGTTGTGGAGCCAGGCGCTCAGCTGGACTGCGTTGTCACCGATAAGAACGTGCGTGTGACCGCCGACAAGAAGCTCTCCGGTACCGAGAGCTTCCCGGTCTATGTTCAGAAGAACCACACCGTCTGAGCCTGACGCATCGAAACTTTCACAGGGGCGGCTCCCCTCCCCGGTAGCCCCTCTCAAAGAGGGGCGGGGGCCTTTGCGCCCCCGCCCGCTCTTTGTGTATCCGCCCTTTTTTCTGGAAAGGAGAAATACTATGAAGATCCTGTATGCCGCTTCGGAAGCGACCCCCTTTGCCAAGTCCGGCGGTCTGGCCGACGTGGCAGGCTCCCTGCCCAAGGCTCTGGTCAAGGACGGCGTGGATGCCCGCGTCATCATGCCGCTGTACGGCGACCTGAAAATGCGCGACAAGCTGGAGTATGTCACCAACTACTCGGTGCCCGTGGGCTGGCGCAGCCAGTACTGCGGCCTGTTCAAGGCTGAGGTCAACGGCGTGACCTACTACTTCCTGGACAACGAGTATTACTTCAAGCGCCGCGGCCTGTACGGCTTCTACGATGACGGCGAGCGCTTCGCCTTCTTCTCCCGCGCTGTGCTGGAGACCCTGTTCTACATCGACTTCACCCCCGATATCATCAACTGCAACGACTGGCAGACCGCACTGGTTCCCGTTTACCTGAACCTGTACTACCGCCATCTGGATAAGTTCAACCGGATCAAGACCATCTTCACCATCCACAACATCGCATATCAGGGCAAGTACGGCACCGATATCCTGGAGGACACCTGCGGCATCGGCCACCGTGACCAGCACATTGTGGAGTACGATGGCTGCGCCAACTTTATGAAGGGTGCCTTTGAGACGGCAGATAAGATCACCACCGTCAGCCCCACCTACGCACAGGAGATCCTGGACCCCTGGTTCAGCTACGGTCTGGATGCCCTGCTGCGGGAAAAGCAGTATAAGCTCTGCGGCATCCTGAACGGCATCGATATGGAGGCCAATAACCCTGCCACCGACCCCAAGATCCCCTTCAACTACGATGTGACCAACGTTGAAGAGGGCAAGGCAAAGTGCAAGGAAGCCCTGCAGGACAAGTTTGGCCTGCACAAGGATGGCAGCCCCGTTTTTGCCATGGTCAGCCGCATGGTCGGCATGAAGGGCTTTGACCTGGTGCAGAGCATTGCCGACGGTCTGGTGGATCGCGGCATCGAGCTGGTCATTCTGGGCAGCGGCGAGAACCAGTACGAGACCTTCTTCTCTGACCTGTGCGCCCGTCATCCGGGCCGCGTGGGCACCTACATCGGCTTTGAGCCCGCCCTGTCTCAGGAGATCTACGCCGGTGCAGACGTGTTCATCATGCCTTCCAAGAGTGAGCCCTGCGGCCTGGCACAGATGGTGGCCTGCCGCTACGGCACGCCTCCCATCGTCCGTGAGACCGGCGGCCTGCGGGATTCCATCCATGACTGCACGCTGGGCGAGGGCAACGGCTTTACCTTTGCCGGTTACAGCGCCCATGAGCTGTACGATGCCTGCTGCCGTGCACAGGATCGCTACTACAACAAAGAGGACTGGAACAACCTCGTCAAGCACGACATGGAATGCGATTTCAGCTGGGACCTCTCTGCCAAGAGCTACGAGGGCCTGTACAACGAGACCGCAAACCTCTGGTAAATCATTTTCAAAAGTTTGCCTTTTGCCGCCCGGTTCGCAGGAGCCGGGCGGCTTTTTTGCGGACTTCCACACAAATTTTACAGGAATCATCCGCAAAAAGCAGCAAGGCACCTTTGCACTTCCGACAGGGCTGTGCTACAATGAAAAACATTGACAGTTTTTTGCATTTTTGAAGAAATGACAGAGTAGATAAGGAGAACGATATGAACTGGAAACGTGTCATCAGCGGCGTGCTGGCAGCAGCGATGCTGTCCGCTCTGCCGGTGCAGCTTCTGGTGTCGGCAGAAGGCACGGAGGCGGTCGGGCAGGCCGATGGCTGGGAGGAACTGACCACTCTGGAACCTCTTGACGAATGCAATTCTTTCTTTTACAGCAAGGACGACCAGACGTTTGAGAAGATCACCCATCCGGAAAAGGATGTCAAAACCGCAGACGGCATCGTGGACTATCTGGGAGACGGTGCGGTGGCGGTCGTGACTGACCCGGAGGATGCCGCCTACAACGCCGGTGACCGGGGTCAGAACTACGCATGGTCGGCGGTCGGCTACGGCGACTGGCTGTATGTGGGCACCTGCTACGCCGCCATCGGCAACACCCTCTCCCTGATGAAGAGCAGTCTGGGCGACGAATACGACGACAAGGTGCTTGCCGCCACCTTTGATGCCCTTTACAACGGCACTTTCTTTCTGACCGAGGAGGATGGCGGCCGGCCCAAGGGCGTGCTGGTGAAGATCAACACCAAGACCGGCGAGACCAAGGTGTTGATGTCCGGCTCCTACAACGGTTACACACCCCTGTTCCGCAACGCATTGGAGTATAACGGCAAGCTGTACTTCTGCGGCAGTGTGGGTGGCGGCGGCATCGGCTTTCTGCCCAGCATCTGGCAGGTGGACCCCGCCACCGACGAGTGCAAGCCGGTGTATATCGGTCTGAACAGTGTGCAGGATTATGCCGCAGCCTACCAGCAGGGCATCTCCGTGGGCATCCGCGGTATGTGCGTCTACAAGGATCAGCTGGTCGTCAGCAACGTGACCATGGATGCCGCCACCGGCAAGAGCAGCGCCGCCCTGCTGATCTCCTCCGACCCGGAAAAGGGCTTTACCCAGATCGCGGATTCCGACAGCCTGTTCAACTACCCCGCCTATCACTACGCCGACAGCATCTACGGCGGCAGCATCTGGGATATGGCTGAGTTCAACGGCCGCCTGTATGTTTCCATCTGCACCGGCACCGAGGACAATATGCCGGACGACAACACCATGCAGTCCTTTGCACTGGTGCGGGGTGACCAGAACCCTGACGGCACCTTCACATGGACACCCGTGGCAGGCAATCAGGAAAAGGATGGTGCCCGCTACACCTTCGGCATCGACCCGGAACGCACCCGCTCCGGTGCGGCGAACCTGATCGTGTACAACGACCACCTCTATATTGGGGAGTACAACGATGAAGAGATCGCACTGGAGCGCATCCTCTTTGCCAAGACCGGCAAGAATGCCGACGGTCAGTTTGGCGGCGGACTGGACTGCCGGTTCATCAACGCCAATCTGGAACAGTCGGTGAACCTGTACCGCATGGACAGGGACGAGAACATGGAGCTTGTGGTGGGCAATGCCACCAAGATGTTCCCCTCCGGCAGCCTTTCTGGTTTAAAGTCCGGCTTTGGGCGCAACGAGAACCAGTACATCTGGCGGATGCGGGTGTACGATGGCAAGCTGTATGTGGGCACCTTTGACACCAGCAGCATGCTGGAGTGCGTTGGTCAGTTCGTCAACGGCAACCTGCTGACGCGCACCCCTGCGCAGTGGAAGACCCAGTGGGAATACCTCAAGACCCTGATGAAGGCACTGCAGGCGACGGACCCCGACGGCAACGGGAACCCCGACACCCTGGCCCAGACCATCAAGTTTTCCTACAAATTCGTGTTCGAGAACATCACAATCAGCAACATCGCCAGTGCCATCCGGCTGCTCAACTACATGCGCAAGGCAAAGCAGGGCTTTGACCTGTATGTTTCGGAGGACGGCGTGAACTTCCAGACCATCACCGTGGACGGTTTTGGAGACCCCTATAACCATGGTCTGCGGGTATTCGCCACCACCGACCAGGGCCTGTGCCTTGGCACTGCCAATCCCTTCTACGGCACGCAGGTGTGGATCAAGCGCAAGGACAGCTGACCTCCGCACTTCCATGATAACCGCCGCCCGGCTCTCAAATGAGCTGGGCGGTTTTTGCGTTTTGCACAAGAAACCTATCATATTTTTGGTATTGATGCTGCCGGAGACGGACATACTCCACCGTGGACGTACAATTATGGCGTTAGTGTGAACAAACTATGAAGTTTTACCAAAAATCGGTGGAAAATTGATTGAAAAGTTCAGTGAATTGAATTATACTATCCATATGAGCTTCTTTACCGGAGCGAAACCATTGCGAAAGGGTGCGGCGGGCTGCTGGTTCGGGCCTGCGCACAGAGGGAGGGTGACACCGCATGAAGGGCTGGTACAAGGCGCTGGAAGATCTTGTCTGGCTGACCCAGCTGGGCCTGAATATGCTGCTGCCGCTGGTCATGT
>ERZ857801.1932-NODE-1932-length-19399-cov-3.987128_pt1 | contig 19399 bp, 14 predicted proteins | sample MGYA00519762_ERZ857801 | MGnify/ENA primary metagenome ERZ857801 (study PRJEB31778, sample SAMEA3449368) | human gut metagenome | biome: human gut; feature: human-associated habitat; material: faeces | place: United Kingdom | collected 2010/2012 ...
AAGCAATAAAATCTTTCAGGCAGTTTACCACAAGAATATTCCAATCCGTTCTGTAAGTATCAGTATCATGCCGGATTTTTATAACAGCTGCTTAAAAGAAAAATTGGGTGGAAAATACATTGATCCGCGTAACGCATTTAAGGGAATGATGCTTGGCGTGGATTTCCCACAGCTTGTTTCTCTGTTAAAACAGATTCAGTCATACTCTGGTAATGGAGTATCTGCAAAACTTTTTTACGAAGGCAAAGTTTTAGAAACACTTGCCTTAATATTGGAACAAGCGCAGCAGAATCAAAAGCAAAGTAAAAAAATCCCCATCACAAAAAAGGATGAGGAGAACTTAAAAGCTGTTTCAGATTATATTGACCATCATTTTGGATTCTCTATTTCTGTAGAACAGCTATGCAAAATTGCATATATGGGAAATACAAAACTGAAAACAAAATTCAAAGAATACTTTGGATGTAATATTACTGATTATATCATTCAGAGACGTATCGATCAGGCGCAGCACCTGCTGATAGGAACAGAATTAAGTATTGCTGAGATTGCGCAGGCAGTAGGGTATGACCGGCCGGAAAGTTTCGCGAAGCAGTTTCAGCGAATTACAGGGCTGCTGCCAAGAGAATACAGAAAAATGATTAAATAGTAAAATTTACATCAAAAAAGCGGTTGGGACATTGGTTTTACTGCCGCTTTTGTTTTCCGCAGCACATTGCGATGGTAGCGTACTTTTCCTTGTTCAAGGTAGATTACGCAGTCGGCGGCTTCGGCAATTAAATCCATATCGTGAGTAATCAGAAGAATGCATTTGCCTTCCTTTGCAAGCTGTTTGAAAAGCTGTACTGTCAGCCGCATATTGTAACCATCTAATCCGCTTGTCGGTTCGTCAAATACAAGAAGATTCCTGCTGCTGGCTGCCGCAATCGCCAAAAGTAACCGTTGCTTCTGACCGCCGGAGAGTGAGGCCGGGTGCCGGTTTTGAAAAACATCCAATCCCATTTCTCTTAATCTCGCCAAAGCAGTTTCTTTTAGAGCAGGCGTTTCTTTTTGTCCAATCCAAAACTCGTCCAAAACCGTAGGGGCGTAGAGCTGGTAATCGGAATCCTGCTGCACGAAAAAAGAATGGTTTGTGCGCTGCTTTCTCTTCAGATATTCTCCATGAATCTGTACCGTTCCCATTGCCCGGTACAAGCCGGTGATCGTCCGGCACAAGGTAGACTTTCCCGCACCGTTTGGCCCCGCAATGGCGAGGATTTTTCCGTTTCTCGCCGTAAAAGAAACTTCTTCTAAAATCTGCTGCCCATCCAACATACAGGAGATTTCAGAAACATGCAAGGTATCATCTGGTTTTGACAGAGAGGCGCCGCCCACTTGAAAAGCTGGTGTGTCAAAGGGGCGCAGCCCCATAGACGCAAGCTGGTCTTTGGAGAGCTTCAATGCCTCACCATGACTGTAGATAGCAGAAATTGCTCCGTTCTCCATAAAGATAAGCCGGTCAAAGGAATCGCGCACATAATGAAAACGGTGTTCCGATAAAATAATGGTATGTCCGGCTTCTTTCAGCCGGTAGAGCAGCGCGCCCAACCGCGTCATAGCGTCGCTGTCCAGATTTGCGGAAGGCTCATCCATCACGATTACTTTTGGTTCCATAGCGCAGATGGATGCAACAGCGATAAGCTGCTTTTCTCCGCTGGACAGTGGAAATATCCTCCGGTCGAGCAGCCGGTCAATGTTCATCTGTGCACACACAGCGTCTACTCGTTTTTGCATGAGGGGACGCTTCAGTGGAATATTCTCCATACCCAGTGCAATCTCGTCTGTTGTATTAGTAGTAAAAAACTGGCTGCGCGGATCTTGGAATACGCTGCCAACCATTGTACCTAACTGATGGATGGGCATTTTAAGAGCATCCTGTCCGTCCAGTGAATAACTTCCTGTAAGGTTTCCAGGGTAAAACTGTGGGCAAAGCCCGTTGAGAACCCTCGCCAAAGTCGTTTTGCCACAGCCGCTTTTTCCTGCTAAAATCACCAGCTCCCCCTTTTTAACAGTCAAATCAATGCGGTGCAGTTGGCTGCCCTCACGACTGTTTGCATAGGAGAAAGAGATATTTTTTAACTTGATCACAACCACCCTCCTTTCTCCAGCACAAAAACTGCGCTGGAAATGAATACCATGAATACGCAGAGAATTCCGTCTTTCCAACTAAAATAAATGGGATGGTAACTGATGGTTTCACCGGAAAAGCGCACGCCGCGCACCGTCATAGAAGCAGACAGCTCCTCTGCAACCTTCGTCGTTCTTAAGATCAGCGGGATTAAAATATATTCTACCGTAGAAGGAAGATGGGTAAGCGTGTGGATTATGCCTACCCCGATTCCTCTAAACCTCTGGGAAGAACGGATAGCCCGGTATTCTCCGGAAATCGTTGGGAAAAACCGGAGAACTACTGCAACCGCTATCCCGACAGCCTTCGGAAAACGCATGGCCCGTAAAGCTGCCATCAGAGAGCCGGTAGCTTCTCCGGCAAGCGCAGTGGCAAAGGATAGAGGAATCAGCATTTTTCTGCCGACAATCCCTATGCTAGACAGCATGGAACTTACGGAAAAGGCTGCTCCGCTGTCCAGCAGTCTTACGCCCGCCCAGCCGATACCATAAAAAATAAGGTAATACAGCACATAGGGCAAGAGCTTATTCCTGTTTCTCGACAGAAGATGGATCAGCAGGCACCCTGTGAACAGGCACAATCCTCCGATTTCAGAATGAACCAGCAGGATCGAGGCAATCCCCAGCAGGCAGAGCAGCAGCCATGTGCGGGGATCTGGCCGAAAATGACTCTGCTTTTGCTTTTCCATTACACAACTCCGGCAGGCTTAAAGTGTTTGCCCAGCATTTTCATGCCCAGTGCATATCCGGCAATAGACAAAGCTGCTGCGGCAGCTAAGGCAATTACAATATTCTGCGGAGCCAGCCAGAACCCTTCTAAAGACGCGAGCGCCGCTTTTGCGCTGGCGGCGTCCATTCCCATAGCCACATAGCTTTGTACCATGCTGTCGCTAAACAGCAGCATAGTCAGCGTGCTGCCCATTGCATTGAGCATCCATGTAAGTGCATGAGGGATGGCCGGACGGATTTTGCTCTGATACCCACCGCCCAGCATAATCAGTTCGTTTACAACCGCTAAAATTGTGAAGAACACGAATACATAGACGCTGCCCGTAAACAGGAAATACAGGCCGTAAACCATTGGAATGATAAACTGCGTGCCGATTTTCGGACACTTTTTTACAAGCAGGACGTAGATAATACCGTTGATTAAACCTGCAAGACCAGGTGCGAGAAAATAGACAAGCTGCAAATTAGCTGCAAACGGCATGGTGGTTACAAGTGCAATGACCGTTTCTACGCAGGATAGCAGCAGGACAATGACAAATTCTTTCAAACCTAATACTTTTTCTTTCATTTGAGAACCTCCCCGTATAATATCTAAGATTGTTTGAATGTATAGTCTCCAGCTTGGCTTTGCAGTCCCCACAGCCGGGCATAGAGTCCTTCTTGTCCGGCAAGCTGGTTATGGGTTCCTTTCTGTACGATTTTTCCATTCTGCAGTACAAGGATTTGCTCTGCACCGCGTACTGTTTTTAACCGGTGGGCAATCATAATGACGGTGCGCTCTTTGGAAATCTCGTCCAACGCTTTCTGTACCATAGCCTCATTATCTGCGTCCAAAGAAGCGGTTGGTTCATCCAGCAGAAGGATCGGTACGTTTTTCAGAAATGCCCTGGCAAGTGAAATCCGCTGGCGTTCGCCGCCTGAAAGTGTTGCTCCGCCTTCCCCGACAACTGTGTCGTAGCCTTCCGGCAGGGCAGAGATAAAATCATGGCAGTGGGCCTGCCTGCACGCTTTTATCATTTGTTCCTCTGCAATACACTCATTGCCAAAGCAAAGGTTTTCCCGGATAGTTCCTCGGAACAAATAAGCGTTTTGCATTACCATGGAGATGTGGGAAAGCAGGCTGTCCGGCTGGACTTCTTTTATATCTCTGCCGTCCATTCGGATATGACCGGTTTGATAATCCCAAAACCGTGCCATCAGACGAAGCAGGGTGGACTTTCCGCTTCCTGATGGGCCGACTAAAGCTGTGAACGAACCGGACGGGGCAGTGAAGGAAACATCCCTTATGACATTTGCATACTTTTCATATCCAAAAGACACATTCTCAAACTGATAAGAAGTACCTTCTTCGATTTTTTCAGTACCAGATAACTCGTCTGTTGTCATAACCTTGTCCAATCGCTCACCGGAAGGTATCATCCCGCGCAGCGCAGATATGCTGGTAACAACCATCAATTCCGCTTCTACCAGCTTGGTCGCTAAAACGAGAAAGCCTGCAAAATCCAAAACAGACAGTGTACCGCCGATCAGCAGATAAAGCCCAACCGCAGCAGTGACGGGAACAATAAATTTTACTAAAGAAGAACACAAGGTGGATAAACTGCCTGCAACTGCTTCTTCTTTTAATGACTCATTCCGCAATTTCCGCATGGCCGATTCTAAAGACTGAAAGCCCTCTCCTGTCCTATGGTATGCTTTTAAATCTTTCATACCATGCAGATATTCGTTGATTTGCGTAGCCGCATGGTTTTTTGCCTCCATGACCTGCCGGCTGTGTTTTTCCTTAATGCGGGAAATTCCAAACATAATCGCCGCGCAGATTGGCAGCATTCCAAACATGGCAATTCCCATACGCCAGTCATACATACTGATCCATACAATAGAAATTACCAGCAGCGCACCGACACCAATGGGATAGGGCAGCCAATAGCAGAGCGTGTATTCTACGTTTGCAAAGTCGTTAGCAAAGGAACTGATCAGTTCTCCTGACTCTTTGGCCGAAAAAAATCCCAGAGGCTGGCGGCGCAGCTTTTGAATATATGCTGCACGTTTTTTTGCTGTATCGCTGTAAGCACGTCCATAGGTAAAGTAATAGGAAATCAACTCTACCGCATATTGAAGCAGGATATACCCTAAACCAATGGAAGCAAGAGTAATAAGAAGCTGTAAGTTCAAGGTATATGGTGGCATAAAAGCCTGTCCCAACGTGTAGATGGCCATATATGCTAAAATAGCCGGGAGCATACTGCACAACTGTGAAAGAAACAACCATACTGTGGGCTGGATGATTTCCTTCGGCTTATGGAAGGTGAATTGCCGGATTATCTGAAACATACTCTGAACCTCCTTTCATATGTCTGTCGCGTCTTTCAAGGCATTCAGGTACACCCGCAGGGTGTTTCATCCGCCAGTTTCCCGTTTCATTCTGGATGGACCATAAATGGGCATACAGGCCATGTTTTTGCAGTAGTTCTTGGTGTGTCCCTTGTTCTTTCAGCTTTCCGCCTTCCAGAACGAAAATAATATCTGCATCTTGGATGGAATAAAGACGGTGCGCGATCATCAAAACGGTTTTCCCTTTCAACAATTCCGCCATACCTTCTCGTAACGCCAATTCGTTTTCCGCGTCCGCAAAAGCCATTGCTTCATCCAGCACGACAATCGGGGCATTTTTTAGGATCGCCCTTGCAATGGCGATACGCTGTGCTTCTCCGCCAGATAATTTATGTCCTCCATCACCTAATTTTGTGTGGTAGCCCTCCGGCAATGCTTGAATAAAATCCTGGCAGCGTGCAGCCTTCGCGGCTCGTTCTACCTCCTCGCGAGTCACATTTTGGTGCATGGAAATATTGTCATAAACGCTTTCGGCAAATATGTAGGTATCCTGAAACACAAAAGCGATAGTATCCATAAGGGTCTTGGAAGAATAGTCTCGTATATCCTTTCCTCCAATGGAAATACTTCCACTTTCCACATCCCAAAATCTTGCCAGCAGCTGTCCTGCTGTGGATTTCCCACCGCCCGACGGACCAACCAAAGCAGCGAAGGAACCTGCCGGAATATGCATTGTGAGATGCTTCAGTGCCATACGCCGTAAGGGGTCTGCTGCTTTTTGATAGGAAAAACTTACATCTTTAAACGCAAGTTCCGCAGAAACCGGCAAGGTATCGCATGCGCCGTCCGCTATCGTCTCCATTTTCATAATCTCCTCGATTTGATCCATCCGCACAGCCAGATTCCGAAGGTCCGCGCCAAACTCTACCAATTCCATCAACGGGCTGATCACTGCGGGACCGACAATCAAAAACATCAACAGCTCCATCATTAAGCCATGATCATCGGGATTTAGATACAGCAAAACGCATCCCACAGCTAAAAGGAAGGCTAATACAGAAAGCGTGATGGTTTTGTAAGCTCCATAAATAGGTGTGACACGCTTTAGGTAAGCCATCAGGCTTTTACGGTTTTTCTCTATTAGATTGGTCAGTCGTAAAGCCGCAGCCTCCGGCTTTCCAAAGATTTTTTCTTCTTCCATTCCGGATACATATTCAGAAAATGCCGCGTCCAGTTCTGTAGACGAACGGTTGAGATCCGTCCAAATCTTCTGTCCACGTTTTCCTCCAAAAGCTGAAAACTGAATCATAAACGCAAGCAGCAATGCTGCGGCAATTGTCAAAGCAAGCGGTACGTTGATAGAAAATAGCAGCACCGACAGTGAAAACAACAGGAGACCAGCCCCAATGAGGTTCGATACATCATGGGCAATAATGGTTTCCATTTTTTCAATGTTATCATTCATGGTTTTATGTACTGCACCGGACTGTCCGCCTGTGAAGAATCCCAGGTTAAGCCTGCCCATGTGATTCAAAATTTTCATTCGTAAATCATAAAGCGCATGAAAGGCACAGGAATGACAAACAAAACTGCCGATAATCGAAAGTACAATGCCAATGACAATACTTGCCAGCGTAATTCCGGCCCACAACCATGCAGCAGATACATCTACAGACGTATGATGCAAGGATGATTCCAGAAAGATACGAACAATCTGGTAGATCGTGTAGAAAGGAACGCCTGACAGTAATATGCTGACAGAGGAACAAGACACACCCAATATGTACCGGACAGAACTGCATTGTGCGGTTTGAAATACCCGTAGGATAGCGTTTTTCTTTGTTTCTTTCATAAACTCTCCTTTCTCTGCCTTTCGGATTTATAGATTGTTAAGGCAAGTAATACATGAGGGTTAGTAATATCTAACCAAACGGTATTATGCAGAAAATCTCTGTTTCCGTCAAGAGGCTATATGGTGCCTGAAACACACTGCTATTATCCGGCAGTGTTCTGGAAATACTTGATTTTATGCAATTTTCCCTCTATAATTTATATCATTGGTTAGATATTACTAACCAAAAATCGTGCCAAAACAGAAAGCTATGTGCCATTTTAGTATAGGAGTGACTACTATATGATTACGATCCATAATGTAGACGAAACGCTGTTGTTTTACGGCTCTTTGGGAGCCGAAAGGAAAGAAGTCGGGAACGGTATCCTGTTTACCTTTTTTGATAAGACTTCCTATGTCCGGTTTTGGGGAGATTTACGGGGGTTTTGTGTGGCTTCGGTTGATGTTATATATCCAAAGGATATGGTAATCCGTTCGCAGATCCGGCAAAGATATATAGGGATCGGCTTCACAGAGGAAGGGCAGATAGTCAGCTACAGCCGTAAAGCAGAAGTGCGGGAATCTCGCAACGGTATAGATTGTTATGTTTTTAATTCCCCTGTTCCTCTTTTTATGAAAATATCCGGCGGGAAGCGTCTCCGGTTTCAGGGAATGTATTTTCAGGAATCCTTTTTCCATGAGAATAATGTATCTCTCTACGACAGCTTTTGGGAAGATGCCAAACGCTCTCTTGCTTCCAATGAACTTCATTCGCCGGAACTATTGTCCATTTATCAGCGTATTGAAAAGTGCCCACTTACAGGAGAAGCGTTCCAGCTCTGGATGAGAGGACAGGGATTGGCCGCGACTGGCTATCTTCTGGATTTGGTCCAGAGGTACACTTTCGCTCCGCCTGTTTATCTAAGCGAAGATGAAATTACAGCCGTCTTACAGGCGAAGAGGCTGATTAAGGATAATATAAGTAATGTGCCGACAATCCTTGATTTGTGTAAAAGCGTTGCTCTTAACAAAAACAAGCTTCAAAAGGCATTTCAACTCACAGAAGGCAAAAGCATTGGGGAATATATCCGGACACTGCGAATGGAGCGTGCTTTGGAGCTTTTGGAAAAAAGCGATATGAATACAAGCGAGATTGCAAAAGCAGTTGGCTATTATGGAGTATCGAACTTCTACCATGCTTTTCGGCAGAGGTTTGGAGAAACACCTCAGATAGTTCGGGAACTACTCCGAAAAAAATTAAGTTAAACTCGTTTTAAATTGCATTGCTTACAGGATTCAATTATAATGTGTGGAAGGATAAAGTAAAAAGCTTTGAAATTGCGGTATGCAAAGAATATTTGCTTAGGAATTTTATAGATGCAAAGAGCATTTGATAGACAGAAATTATTTTCTTCAATACAATTCCAGTAAAAGGGAGGCGGACTATCATGACACTTGGAAGAAATATTCAAAAAATAAGAAAGGAGGCACATATGTCCCAAGAAGATTTAGCAGATATGTTTCATGTTTCAAGGCAGACAATATCTAATTGGGAGAATTCAAAAAGTTACCCGGATTTGGAGACGATAGTAAAGATGAGTGATAGTTTTAACATCTCCTTGGATATTTTATTGAAGGAGGACTTAGTTATGGTAAAAACATTTGATAATGAGATAAAGAATACTAGAAAATATGCAAGGGCGCTGATAGCGATAGCCGTTATATTTGCCTTGTTCATTGGCAGCTTCGTAATCTATTCTTGCGTATATTTCAGTACCAAAAGTAAATTAGAGGGAAATTTTGCAGAACAGTTAAAAGAGAATCATTTCTATAAAAATAGAGACGGATATTATTCTATGAATTATACAGATGATATTGTGTATAGCGTGCCGAATCAAGCTATGCCGGGTCTGTTAGATTTTTCGCTGCATTTTTCTGTAAGTAATGTATATTGTGATATTGACCTTGAAGATACGATTGTGGAAATTACATGGGAAGGCAATGACGACTTTTTTGCGTCAGCAATTTCTAAAACGGATAATAAAATAGTAGGGAGTACGTCTGAATTTGAAGAAAAGGATTTCAAGGATATGCAGAAATTAAGCAATGAGCTGGGCGTTTCAGAAAAAGAAATAAGTGAGATTATAGAAAAGGGAAATGAATTGTATAAAGAGTTGTATCTAAAGTAGCAGGATATTACAAAGAGGTCTGCCAAAATAAAAACATATCCTAATTTATAGAGCAAATAAATATATAAATCCCGGTTTGAAGGTTATCCATTCGAACCGGGATAAAATTTTTCTGTTTTTTAAATTCTATTAATTGTGTGGACGCCGTCTAGACTGTAGAGTGCGTTTATAACATTTTCTATTTCATCTGCGTCTACTTCAACTTCATAATAGGCAGAATCAGCTAGCGGATTATCATCCTTAAATCCTTCAGCTAATTGGGGATTGTCTTTGAAATATTCTCTCATATACGCTTCCCATGCTTCGTCTGCTGAGATATAGATACAGTTTTTAACACCGTCAATCTTTTGTATATCTTCTCCCAATAGGTCGATGTCATCTGCTTCTCTATCAAGAAAGACAGTTAATTTACAAGTATCTGTCCTACTTTGTTCAATTGATTTCGTTCCGATATTTACTATACAACTAATCAAATAACTAACCGAAGCAATTATTGCTACACAAGATATAATGCTTATACTTAAAATAAATAATAGCGTATTCTTCTTCATTGTATGTACCTCAAAAGTATATTGTAGTTTTAATTTCGATTTCCTCGTGTTTTATTGTAACCGTTTGAAAATGCGTTATATCTGTATATGAAATACCTTTCCAGTTCATTTAACGAACTAAATCCACTGTTTTCTAACGCGAACATTCTTATGGTAAAATCATCGCCATATTTGTAATCTGCATATACATCTCCGTTTCCTCTGCCTGTAAAATGAGCGTTTACTCTGCTAAAAATATTTTTTCCCTGTCCTACATAGTACATATTTTTCGACTTATTATATAAGATATATACGCCGGTAAAACTGTGCTGCGACATATATGAGGGGACTCCCTTTCCACCAAAAGATATTTTCCGCATGTTCATAAATTCTTCTGGTGTTATTTCTATAGAAGCATTGGAAAGCAGGTTTATTTGATGATCGATTGAGTTTTTATATATGAATGAAAATAAAGTTGTGGCCGTCGCAAGTACTATGCTTAAGAGAAAAATAATAAAAACTTCAATAGAAAAAAGGTCAAAAAACATGTATTTTACACCTCATTTTAAATTTTATGACGATGAAACAAAGTATAGATTACTGATGATACTGTATTCATCTATTTCTTTATATTTTTAACATTATTCTCTTAATAGTATTCTTATACGAACACTATTATTGTAATAATTTTACGTCAATAATAATGGTATGTCAACAGTATTGATGAGAGAGAAAACGGAAAAGTGTAAAATGATAAAATATGACAAGCTATGGGAAACAATGAGGTCTAAGGGAATCACTCAATATGATTTGTATACACGTTATCATATGAACCGTTCCCAGTTAAACAGACTAAGGCATAACCATAATGTGGAAGTGAATACGATAGATAAGTTGTGCAATATTCTCAATTGCAAAGTTGAGGATATTATGACACATTATCCGGACAATAATATATTTTAAATGAAAGATGTTATGACTGTATTATAATTCAGATTATTAATGTATACAGCGCGGACTCTATTTTCATGTAGCTTTTGTGACATCTGCACAGATTCCGCTTTATATTTGCTTAATTAGCTAAAAGGGGAAATCGGTTAATGCCGATTTCGACCGATTATAAAAAGAAATAGAGGTATCCCGCAGGAATGCGTGCCTTACGGCACTGGCATATTTTGCGGGGTATCTCTATTTCTAAGATTCATAAGTATTTTTGAACGCACAAAATAAAGGGTGTCTATCGAATTGTCGCGCTTTTCATTATGCTGCGTTTTCTTCCTTTTTCCCTTCAAATTTCTTGAGCTTATTGCATTGGAATCGATGGTATTTATTCATATTTCTACCAATCGCATAGAGCATAAACTCTTTATACACTTTTTCTGCTGAACGATGATGGAATCGTCGAAAGCCATCATTTTCCTTGATGTCTCCAAAGTGTCCTTCCGTTTGAATCGAACGTATCTGACGATTTAGAATCCCTTTCTCACTCTGGATATTTGCATGAGAGTGTTCTTTTAATTCTTCCCAACGTTCATTTATCTTCATAACCTTATTTTTATCGGCATCTTTTTCCGGGTTATATTTGTAAAGGCATTTTGCTTTGTATTCGCAGCCACTACAATCAGCGCATCCGTACACTTCAAGAGTCTGTGTATAGCCGCCCATGTCTTTTTCTTCTGTGCGGATATGTCTTAATTCTCTTCCGTCATGACAGATATAGTAATGCTCATCTTCAAATATCTGCATTGTCATGTTATGGTATTTTCCTATGTTTTCCTTATAGGCACGGGTCTTTCTTTGTTCATGCTCCTGCAGCTTGATATAGCTTTCGATGTTGTGTTCTTTTAGAAACAGTAAGTTTTTCTCGCTGCAATAGCCACTATCTGCAGTGACTTCCTTTACTGTTTCACCAAATGCATAGATATGTTTTTGGACAACGGGAATCAGGGGATTGTAATCGGTTCTGTCATTACTTACATAACCATGAATGATAAAGTAATTCTCCACAGCAATCTGAACATTGTAGGCTGGTTTTAACTGGCCATTCATCATGTGATCCTCTTTCATTCGCATGAAAGTTGCTTCTAAATCTGTTTTCGAATAGCTGTTACGGTCGTTCCCCATAATCTCAAAACTCTCTTTATATGCCATAAGTTTTTTACCACAGGTTTCTAATTCTTCGTAAAGCTGCTGAATCCTGGACTTTTTCCTGCCTTTTCCATAAACGAACGCAATCCCTTCTCCCTCTGCGATCGCCGATAAGTTCTTTTGCAATTTTAACAAGTCCAGTGGGGAACAGTTGTCTATTTCAAGAATACGATTGTTTGACAGTTTTTTATGTTTTGTAAGTTTTCGCCTGCGATTCTTTTCGATTACTTCACGCACTTTGTCCATGCCTTCGATAATGAACATCTGCGCATTTCCTAATTTGTATTTTCTGCCATATCCGCTTTCTTCTAATAGTACATTGTACTTTGTGTAAAGAGAGTCAATACTCTCCAGCAGTCCTGCCAGATGATAGTTGAGCGTTCCTCGCCACACAAAAGTGTAACGGTTTGCATTTGCTTCTATCTTTGTTCCGTCGATAAAGAGAGATTCTAACGTAATCAGGCCTTCCTTTTTTAAACGTCGTAGTAATTGATAATTCAGGTCATCCAGGATTTCAGCTGTCAGCTTTTTATTTATGAAATCATAAAAGGCATCCCGTTTTGGCTGTTCGTCCTGCGTCAGCCAGATGAATGCCAGGTCTCTTTGACATAGTTCAACGATGCGGTCAATCTCACGAATCCCCCGCATGTTTGCATATGTGAGAACTCCATATTTCATGATTGGGTTAAACCCGCGTTTCCCCTTATCTGAATACTGCGCTAATAAAGCAGTAAAATCCATTTCCTCCATTACTTTTTTTAGGGTAAAGACCGGATCGTCGTCAGGTAAACTCAATTCATAAAATTTAAAGTTCATTTTCTGTTGCCCTAATTCAAAAAATTCGTTATAATAATCTTGTTTTTGCATAGTTACATTATAACATGTAACGGAGAGAAGATGGTTATCGTTAGCCATCTTTTTCTCTTTTATAGGGATAATTTTAGGGAAGGCAGTGACTCGGACAAGTCACTGCCTTCCCTATTCATCGCTATCTATTAACCGATAGCCCCTTGAATTTTGCACAGGCAGCAACAGTTTAGAAAGAAAAATAGGTTGCTGTAAAAGAATTATGTTAATATCCGCTGGCGCCGTAATTGGATAATACTCTGGCAGAAGGATCGGATACATTACAGCCTTTCCATTTCTTATTCGGCATCCAGAAATCTTTGATCATATGTGCCTGCTCAGGATAGAAGGACTCAAAAAGCTCACGGTACAAAAGAGATTCTTTGGTAAAAGGAGCCGCATAATTATGTTTTCGGGCTTTCTCCATAAATACCTCATCTGTATAAACTGTTTCGGCATATTCTTTCAGGTCGTCAACAAGAGAATGCCCAACTGCATCGGAGAAGGCGGCTTTTTCTCGCATGAGTATGGACTGGGGAAGCAGGGTATCCGGTTCAAATGCGCGGCGAAGGAGATATTTTCCTTTGTTGTACACATTCATTTTTTTCTCTGGAGCGATAGAAAGAACATAAGAAGCGAAGTCCAGATCGCCGAAAGGAACTCTGGCTTCCATGGAATGTACGCTGATACAGCGATCTGCCCGTAAGACGTCATACATATAAAGTTCTTTGACGCGTTTTATAGATTCCTGCTGGAATTCTTCCGGAGAGGGGGCAAAGTCTGTATATTTGTATCCGAAGAGCTCATCAGAGATTTCTCCGGTAAGCAAAACACGAATATCCGTCGTTCTGTGAATTTCCTGACAGAGCAGATACATCCCCACAGAGGCACGAATCGTAGTAATATCGTAGGTTGCAAGTGTTTTTATTACATCTGGGAGGGCCTGAATTACCTGTTCTCGAGTAATCAGAATTTCTGTGTGTTCGCTTCCGATATATTCCGCTACTTCTCTTGCATATTTTAAATCGATCGCATCGGTTTCCATACCAATTGCAAAGGTACGGATCGGCTGTTTTAAGATAGAAGCAGAGATGGCGCAGATCAGGGAGGAATCCAGTCCACCGCTTAAAAGGAAGCCCATTGGAACATCGGAATCCAGTCTTTTTTTGACGCCGGCGATCAGTTTATCGTGAATATTTTGGCATAGAATATCAAGGCTGTCATTATGAACGGCAGTTACCTCTGTAATATCTCGGTAGCAGATGAAATTTCCGTCTTTATAGTAATGACCGGGCGGGAAAGGATAAATTCTCTGTACCAGATGGACAAGATTTTTCGCTTCACTTGCAAACAGAATCTTTCCGTTCTGGTCGTACCCGTAGAACAGAGGGCGGATACCGATCGGATCTCTGGCGGCAATAAAGGAGTCTTCTGCGGCGTCATAGAGTACGAGGGCAAATTCCGCGTCCAGGAGAGAAAACATTTTCAGTCCGAATTCCTCATAAAGAGGGAGAAGGATTTCACAGTCAGAGTCGCTTGAAAAAGAGTAGCCTTTCTGGATCAGTTTTTCCCGCAGGGGGCGGAAACCATAGATTTCTCCGTTGCAGATCAGATAGTTGCCGTGAAGAGAAAAAGGCTGCATCCCTTCTGCGGTAAGCCCCATGATAGAAAGCCGCTGGAACCCCATAAGGCCGCTTCCGATATGGAGGATCTTAGCGGCGTCCGGCCCGCGGGTATCTGTCTGCGAGAGACCCTCAACGAATTGCTGATAATCTGCTTTCTCGGAGCAGTAACACATAATTGTACACATAAGTTTTTAACCTTCTTTCTATCGCTTAAATTTCCATAGGATACTGCTTGTCGAAGCAGGCTTTACACAGCGGCAGGCTGCCGACCATGGATTGGAGATCTTCGATTTTCATATAGGCGAGAGAATCGGCTCCCGTCAAGGCGCGGATTTGTTCTGACGAATGTGCGGAGGCGATTAACTGCTGATTGGAAGGAATATCCGTACCAAAATAGCAGGGATAAAGGAAGGGAGGAGAACTGATACGCACATGGACGCTGACGGCGCCCGCCTCTTTCAGCATATGAATCAGATTGGAAATCGTTGTGCCTCTGACAATGGAATCATCTACCAGAACTAATCGTTTCCCCTTTACTACAGAGGTAAGAACATTTAATTTCAGCCGCACGCTGTTTTCCCGTTCCTTCTGTGTAGGCTTTATAAAGGTTCGTCCTACATAATTATTTTTATAAAAGGCAAATCCGAAGGGAATGCCGGAGGCTTCCGCATAGCCTTTGGCGGCGGGAATACCGGATTCCGGCACGCCGCAGACAAGATCCGCGTCTGCCGGATAGGACTTTGCCAGGGCGGCGCCGGCGCGGATACGCGCGTCATAAATATTTACCTGATCTATGGTGCTGTCCAGTCTTGCAAAATAAATATATTCAAAAATACAGTGTGCCGTTTTCGCGGTGCACAGGGAGGTATCGGAAAAAACGCCTTTCTTTGTAACGGAGAGTATTTCGCCGGGGCGTATATCCCGCAGGAATTTGGCGCCTACGCTGTGGAGCGCACAGCTTTCAGAAGCAATGACATAGGCGTTCCCGCGCTTGCCCAGGCAAAGGGGCTTTAAGCCCAGCGGATCCCGAAGAGCTACAAGTTTCCGCGGGCTGGCAATGACCAGGGCGTAAGCGCCCCGCAGCATGCGGGCGGCGCGCAGGACAGCTTCCTCTACTGTATTTGTATGAACGCGCTCTCTGGCGATACAGCAGGCAATCACTTCCGAATCTGTATCCGTATGAAAAAGCGCGCCATTTTGTTCCAGAGAAAGGCGCAGCTGCTTTGTATTCACCAGATTGCCATTGTGGGCCAGTGCCAGGGTGCCTTTGACATAGTTCATAACCAGAGGTTGGGCATTCTGCAAAGTGGAGGCGCCTGTGGTGGAATAGCGTACATGACCGATTCCGAGATTTCCGGTAAGACGCTGCAGGTTTTCTTCCTTGAAAACTTCGCCGACCAGACCCATTCCTTTGTGACAGTCAATATTTCCTTTGGAACCTGAAGTATCGCAAACAGCGATACCACAGGATTCCTGCCCCCTGTGCTGCAAAGAGCTAAGTCCGTAGTAGACAGAAGGGGCAACGGAATTTCCGTCCAGGTCATATACACCGAAAACACCGCAGGCTTCTTTGGGTTTATCTTGTTCAAAAAATTCCATAAAAATATAACTCCTTATTTTTATATAGAAAACAGAAGCCTGTCATACGTCGGATATGGAAGATGGGACTCCGGTATTTTCTCTTCCGCCTGATCCGCATAACTGCGCAGCAAAGCCATCGTAGCAAGCACTGTCTTATGACAGTAATCGGCGGACTCCTGTACAGACTGAAACTGTTCTATCGTCGGAAGTTCCTTCTCCAGCTCTTTGAGACTATCCAGAATTTTTTCATAGGCGTCTCCCAGAGAGGAAACTAGGCTCTGTGCAGAAGCCGTATCCATAGACGGAACAAAGGTCTTCACAGACATGGTATTTTCCGCTACGGTAGAAGCATAGGAGGAGACGGCGGGAAGGAAATCCTTCAGAAGCATCTCGTTTAAAGTTTTGGCTTCGATTTCAATTGTTTTCACATAGTTTTCCAGGAGGATTTCATATCTGGAGAAAATTTCTTCCCTTGTAAAAATATGATGCTTTTCGAACAACTGTATATTTTTATCGGCAATAAAGCGCGGCAGGCAGTCCGGTGTGGAAACCAGATTATAGAGCCCGCGTTTTTCTGCTTCTTTTATCCATTCTTCTGTATAGCCGTTTCCGTTGAAAATGACCTTTTTATGTTTGCGGATAGCACGCTTGATCAGTTCGTGCACGGCGTGCTCCATGTCCTGCGGGGCAGTTCCTTCCAATTCTTTGCAGAACTGGGAGAGCGCTTCCGCGACGGCTGTATTCAGGATGATATTCGGAGTAGCGACAGAAGCAGACGAACCAAGCATACGGAACTCAAATTTATTTCCGGTAAAGGCGAAGGGAGAAGTACGGTTCCGGTCTGTGTTGTCCTTCATAAAATGAGGCAGCACATGGGCGCCGGTTTCCATCTGGATTTGTTTCTGTTTTTCGAAATAGGTATTTTCTTCAATGGACTTCAGGACAGCGGTAAGCTCGTCGCCTAAGAAAATGGATACGATAGCCGGAGGCGCTTCATTGCCGCCCAAACGGTGGTCGTTGCCGGCTGTTGCCGCAGAAATCCGCATCAGATCCGCATATTCATCCACGGCTTTGATCACAGCCATCAGGAATACAAGGAACTGGATATTCTGCGCCGGAGTTTTCCCTGGATCCAGAAGATTTTCTCCTGTGTTGGTAGAAATCGACCAGTTATTGTGTTTTCCGCTTCCGTTGATTCCTTCAAATGGCTTTTCGTGCAGCAGGCAGACCAGACCATGTTTTTCCGCTGTCTTTTTCATAATTTCCATCGTAAGTTGATTATGATCTACCGCTACGTTCGCGGTGGAAAAAATCGGAGCCAGTTCATGCTGGGCGGGGGCAACCTCATTGTGCTTCGTTTTTGCGGGGATACCAAGCTTCCACAGTTCTTCGTCCAGATCGTGCATATAAGCGGCGATCCGAGGTTTGAGCGCGCCAAAGTAATGATCTTCCATCTCCTGTCCTCTGGGGGCGGGCGCACCGATAAGTGTTCTTCCGCACAGGATGAGATCCCGTCTCTGCTCATACAGCTCTTTATCTACCAGAAAGTACTCCTGTTCCGGCCCGATGGTAGTGGAAACGTGAGTTACTTCTGCATTTCCGAGCACATGCAGGATTTTTACAGCTTCCCTGCTGAGTGCTTCCATCGAACGCAGGAGAGGTGTCTTTTTATCGAGGGCTTCTCCGCCGTAGGAACAGAACGCAGTAGGTATGTAAAGCGTACCGTCTTTGATAAATGCGGGAGAAGTAGGATCCCACGCGGTATAGCCTCTGGCTTCAAAGGTAGCTCTAAGCCCTCCGGAAGGGAAACTGGAAGCGTCCGGTTCTCCTTTCACCAGCTCTTTGCCGGAAAAATCCATGATTACATCCCCATTTCCGACAGGCGTAATGAAACTGTCATGTTTTTCAGCGGTAAATCCTGTCATTGGCTGAAACCAATGTGTAAAATGCGTGGCTCCATTTTCCACAGCCCACTCTTTCATGGCTACCGCTACGGCGTTGGCCACTTCTAGCTCCAGGTGTGTTTCATTTTCAATCGTCTTTTTTAGAGCTTTGTAAACATCCTTGGGAAGTTTGTTTCTCATAACTTTATCGTTGAATACCATGCTTCCGTATAGAGAGGGAATATCTTTTTTCATCGTACTGCTCCTTTCTGATTTCCATACTCTGTTTATGCAAAATGTTTTATAAAAATAGAAAAAGCGCCCTGGAAAAATCCAAAGCGCCTTTGCTTTTTATGTTTCATAGTATAGTGTCTGCAAGAAGAAATTGTCAAGACCTTTTTTATTTGCACTGCAAAAATTTTGGGGCTTTACAAACGGACGAAAATCATTTATATTATATTTTAAATTTAAAACATATGACAAGGGCGTCAGAATTTTCGTAAGGGGGAGATTCTGACGTTTTTTTCATTGTAGTAGGAAATTTCAGTTCCTATACAAGAAAACTCTCAGGAGGATGCACACCGCGCGCAAGTGGAAAATATCTGACGGAGAAGTATTATTACAGGAGGAAAATAAAAATGGTAAAGTATGTATTTGTTACAGGAGGCGTGGTATCGGGACTGGGAAAGGGAATCACAGCGGCTTCCCTGGGGCGCCTTTTGAAGGCGCGGAACTTTCAGGTAACAATGCAGAAGTTCGACCCTTATATCAATATAGATCCGGGAACTATGAATCCAGTTCAGCACGGGGAAGTATTTGTGACAGATGACGGGACAGAAACAGATCTGGATTTAGGACATTATGAACGGTTTATCGATGAAAATCTGGATCGGAATTCGAATGTGACAACAGGCAAAATATACTGGACGGTTCTCCACAAAGAACGACGCGGAGACTATGGAGGAGGAACCGTTCAGGTCATTCCGCATATTACGAATGAAATAAAAAGTAGATTTTACAGGGGAAATACGCCGGAGGAGGAACGGATCGCTATCATAGAGATAGGAGGAACAGTCGGAGACATTGAAAGCGAGCCTTTTTTTGAGGCAATCCGGCAGTTCCAGCATGATGTGGGAAAGGAGAATGCCATCTTAATTCACGTGACGCTGGTTCCCTATCTGAAAGTTTCGGGTGAACTGAAAACAAAGCCGACCCAGGCGAGTGTGAAAGCGCTGCAAGGAATGGGGCTGTGTCCGGATATTTTAGTATGCAGGTCAGAACATGAACTTTCTGACAAGCTGAAAGAAAAAATTGCGCTGTTCTGTAATGTGTCACCGGACAGAGTTCTGCAGAATCTGGATGTGGAATATCTCTATGAAGCTCCCCTTGCAATGGAGAAAGAGCATCTGGCACAGGTAGTGTGTCAATGTCTGGAACTGCCCTGTATAGAGCCAAATCTGGAGGACTGGAAGAGCATGGTAGAAGCGCTTAAACGTCCTCGCACAGAGGTTGAAATCGCGATTGTAGGGAAATATAT
>ERZ857801.1938-NODE-1938-length-19345-cov-3.029601_pt1 | contig 19345 bp, 18 predicted proteins | sample MGYA00519762_ERZ857801 | MGnify/ENA primary metagenome ERZ857801 (study PRJEB31778, sample SAMEA3449368) | human gut metagenome | biome: human gut; feature: human-associated habitat; material: faeces | place: United Kingdom | collected 2010/2012 ...
TTCACATAATATACCGGCTTGTCAGAGATTCTCTGGCAGAAGCCTTCATAAAAGCTCTTTTTGAAATCATGGTTTCCCAGGACGGGAAGTACGGGCTTACCACATGCGTATGTATCAAGTAGTTCTTTTAAATAGGTGTAGTCTTGTGCACTTCCTTCGTGAACCAAGTCTCCTGTAAGCACGATTAGATCGTAATCTGCATTATAGATTTCTTTTAAAGCAGTGATAAAATAATCGGTCGGCATTGTCCGCTGCCGGATGATTTCATCCATATAAGTACCAGAATATTTACAACGTAAATGTATATCAGATAAGTGTGCTATTTTTAACATCATTTCCTCCTTTCTTTCTCGGGAGTGGGCTGTATACAGTAAGCTATTATATAGACGGTATGTTAAATAAAAAAGTAGGACGAGGTTAAATGCACGTTATTCTGGGCTTTATAGGGAAAAGCCTGACAGTCTGGAGGAAAGGATCTGAAAAATACCCTTTAGAGTGGGTTTTTAAAGAAATATATTTAAGGCAGAAAATCATGGATATGTAAAGAAATGCAAAAGAATAAGGGGAAACTGTATTAACATAGACTTTACACAGCAGGATAAAGAAAGATACAAAAAAGAGGAGGCAGGCTGTCGGGATATAGCCTGCCTCCTATAAACATAAAAATTAGTTATTCTGTTATGATTTCTGGCTGATGTAGCGGTATACAGTAGATTCGGAAAGCTTAAGCTGACGGGCTATCTCCGAAATAGCGCCTTTCATGCGGGGAATCCCGCGATCGGCAAGATCCCACACAATTTCCATTTTTTCTTTTCGTGTCATCCTTTCCGGAGAAATATTAGAATCAGCAATTGTTTTAGCGATAATAGAATCGGCAAAAGAAACGATAGGAATATCCAAATTTTCTTCTACTGACGTGTTCGTGCTGTTGTTCTTATCCATTGTAAGCACAGCGCCTCCTATATGAAGCGTTTCGATTAGCTGCTGCGTCGTTTTCATAAAGCTGCGGACGGCGGTGGTGTCCGTATTCAGGCAAAGCATGCCGATTAATCTTCCTTGATTTTTTATATAGAAAGTAGAGGCGATAAATTCTTTTCCCTTTGCCTTTGCTTTATAGTTGACAAGATAATCCTCGCTTTCATATTCTTTATTATTTGTGACTTGGAATGCAAAATCGGTAAGTGAGCTGCCGACTGCTCTGCCGGAATGAAAGCCATGTTCGATAGCGACGATCGACTGCTCCGGACAGGAAATATCGTGCAGCACAACCTCTGTATTTTCCCCCAGCACTTCTCCGAGAAACTTTACAAATGGAATAAACAGGGATAAAATTTCTTGGTCTGTCATTTTGTATGGTTCCCCTTTCTTTTATTTGTTTTTACTATACATTTTTCACAAAAATAAGTCAACAAAATTGTGATATTAGTAAAAAATTATTTTTTTAATAAAAATTTATTGTTAAAATCTGGGGGGGGGTGTAAAGTGAAAGCAGGTGAAGAGTTGAAAAATTGAAAAAAGGAGGTGAAGGAGATGAAAGAAAAGATAGAATCACCAAAAGCGCCTGCTGCAATCGGGCCATATTCCCAGGCTGTGATGGACGAAGGACTTTTGTTTGTTTCGGGACAACTGCCGGTTGATTCTGAAACGGGAGAGTTTCCGTCAGAGGATATTGCCGATCAGACAAGACAGTCTCTGGAAAATATTCGGGAAATATTAAAGGAGGCAGGTTATACGATGGAACGGATTTTAAAAACAACGGTCTATCTGCAGGATATGGGAGACTTTACAGCAATGAATGAGGTATATCAGGAGTTTTTCACAGCGCCATATCCGGCACGTGCGGCATTCCAGGTCGCGAAGCTGCCTAAGGGAGCAAAAGTAGAGATTGAAGCAGTAGCAAAATGAGCTTTGCAGTACGAAGGTGAAAACAGAAAGGAAGCGCCGGAACGTGTAAGAGAGAAGGAAACTTTGCATCTGGCGCTGATGAGAGAAGAGGTGCTTAAATGGAAGAAAATAAAAGATTAGAATTTCGAGGCAGCAGCTTTATGGCGTTAATCCCATTTGCTATTTTTATCATTATTACGATTTCGCTGTCATTCTTTAATGCTGCGGATCAAAATATGATGATTGGAGCAGGGGTTATTGGCCTGTTAGTGGGTATGTTTTTTGCTAAAAATCTGGGAGACTATTGGGATGCTGTTCTGGAAGGACTTGGTTCTAAGGTTGCCATGACAGCGGTAATGCTATGGCTGGTAGTAGGAATTTATGGCAATATCTTAAACAGAGGACAGATTGTCGAGGGTCTGGTCTGGCTGAGCGTAAAGATTAATGTCAGCGGCGCTGCCTTCACAGTCGCAGCCTTTATCTTTGCAGCTATCTTTGCTATGGCTACAGGCTCTGGATTCGGTACGATTTCTACAATGAGTTTTATTCTTTATCCGGCAGGTATCCTGTTAGGTTCAAATCCTGCTGTGCTCGCCGGAGCAATTCTCTCTGGTGCGGCGGTGGGAGATAACCTGGCTCCGGTATCAGATACTGCGATCATTGCCTCCTCCAGTCAGGAATACAAGAATAAAGACGGTGTGGCAGATATTGGAAGCACAGTACGTACAAGAGCAAAGTTCGTTTTGATAGCAGGCGTGATAGCGGCGGTTTTGTTCTTTATTTTTGGAGGCGCCGGTGAAGCTACAGACGCGGCGGAAGCTGCACGTCTGCTGGAAGAATACCAGAATCCAAAAGGACTGCTGCTTTTGATTCCTACAATTTTAGTCATTATTCTTGCGGTAAAAGGAATTAATATTTTCGCGGCGCTTGGAACAGGTATTGTGGCGGCAACTGTGATAGGGCTTGTATCAGGACTGTTTCCACTTTCTGCATTGTTTTCATTAAAGGACGGTACAGTGAGTGGGGCGATACCGGAAGGCGTAGCAGGTATGACGACAGTAAGTATCGTTTTGATTCTTGTTGTGGCAATGGGAAACATGCTGGTGAAGAGTGGGTGTATGGACGCGATTGTAGACTGGTTAAATGAGACGGTCATTAAAACACCACGCGGCGCGGAAGTCGCAATATGGATGCTCGCTACTATTTTCGGAATTTTGATTGCGGCGATCAATACAATCGCAAATATATGTGTTGCACCGTTCGTCAATGCGGTAGGTAAGAAGAACGGCTTACATCCGTACAGAAGAACCGAGATTCTGGCGACTACCATTTGTTCTTTCCCATTCTTCCTGCCATTTGGCGGATGTGTTCTCCTTTTATTGGGCGGTATTTCTTCCATGATGGATACATATCCATTCCTGCCAAAACTAGGCGGAGCAGATATGATGTTTACAACATTCTACAGCTGGGCGATCTGGGTCGTAATGTTTATTGTCTGCATAACAGGATGGGGGCGTTCATTCGAAGGAAAGAATGGAGAATATGTGCTTGCTAAAGATAAAAAAGAAGAAAAATAATTTGGGAATGATAATACAGGAGTGATAAAAGGAGGAACCAAGTATGCATGAATTATCTCAAATGATTAAGGAGGATATGAAGCCTGCACTTGGTGTGACGGAACCTGGAGCCATTGCATTTGCGGTGGCGAAAGCAAGGAGCTACACAAAGGGAGAGATAAAAAAGATTAATGTCGCAATGAACAGCGGAATGTACAAAAATGCATTTACCTGTGGAATTCCTAACAGTAAAGAGGTGGGCAATGTATTTGCAGCGGCATTAGGCGCGGTTGCGGGTAATGCGGATAAAGGACTGGAGTCTCTGGCGGATGTGACAGAAGCAGATAATGAAAAAGCACAGCAGATGATAGATAAAGGAATTGTGACGGTAGAATTAAGCGGAATTACCAGCAGAATCTTTATTGAGGCTTCTGTGGAGACAGAATCAGACTGTGCTGTTGTGACGATCCGCGATTCCCATACGAACATCACGAAAATTACGGTGAATGGAAAGGTAGAGCTGGAGACAGAGGCAGAAAAAAGGACAGAAGAGGAAGAAGGAGGAGAAGAGAGTCATTCTATCCATACCTATACGCTCCAGCAGCTGTATGATTATATAAGAACGGTAGATATTGAAGAAATTCGCTTTATAGAGGACGCATATAGAGTAAATTTAGAGCTGTTTCACGAGGGTCTGTCAAATCCGAGAACTACATTTGCGAGACATTTGCTGGAGTTAAACGGCGGAAAAGAAGTATCTGACAATGAGCAGGCAACGGCGTCTCTGATGTGCAATGCGGCAATTGAAGCAAGGGTAATCGGTCTGGATAAACCGGCAATGAGCATTACAGGCTCCGGAGCGCATGGCATTATCGCGACAATGCCTTTGTATGCTGCGTATAAGGTGAACGGGTATACTAAGGAGCAGCTGCTTCGGGCAACCGCTTTAAGTTATCTTGTCTGTATGTATATTAAAGAATATTCGGGACGCCTGTCGGCATTTTGCGGCTGTGCCATTGCAGCGGGCTCTGGTATGGCATGTGCACTGGTCTACCTGCGCGGCGGTACAGTAGAGATGATGGCGCATACATTGAATAACATGGCAAGCAGTATCACTGGTATGATATGTGATGGCGGAAATCAGGGCTGTACAATGAAGGGAATTGCGGCTGTGGATGCGGCATATAAATCTGTAGAGTTCGCTATGAAAGGAATCTATATTTCCAATGTACATGGTATCAATGGAAAGACGCCGGAAGAAACAATGCACAATATGGGTCTGATTGCTTCGCCGGGAATGGTGGGGACAGAAAAGACAATTGTGGAAATTTTTGAGGACAAGCTGAAGAAATAAAGGAAGAATCCCCTTTCAGGCAGAAGGACGGTACAGAAAAGGCCTTCTGTTTAGAAAGGGGATTTTTATTTATGTAAGCATCTTTCTTAATTTCATGATCGGGTTTGCTTTTACTGCTTCCTTGCGGTTTGCCTGCTGCTGGCGTATCAGGCAGTCCAGTTTTCGGAAGTGTTCTTCCTCCTGACGCTCCTTTGCCTGGAACAGAAAGTCCATTTCCCGTATGACATCTGTAGTTACAGACTTGCTTATCTCTTTTTTTAACGTTTCATTGTTGGAAGATACGACGTCTGTGAGAACGTCCCCGATAAGAGAGCGTACCTGCTCAAGCTGTGTGACAGTAATAACATCAGCGGCAGCAGGTGCAGAAGGAGCCGCCGGAATATCAGAAGCTACGATAGCTGGTACAGAAGGTGCGTTTTCCTGCACTTTTGGTTTGGCAGACTCTGCTGCTTTTAATTTCAGGCGGGTTTTAGTAAGTTCAGGAATTAAAGGCTTTAAGTCTTTCAAAAGCATACCTTCATCTTTTAGTTTTTTAATACAGCAAAACAGTTGTATATCATCTTTGGTATAATATCGGTGTCCCATTTCCGTGCGTCCAATTTTTAAATCCAGCTCTTCTTCCCAGTATCTTAGAACATGAGATTCGACGGAAACCTGTTTGGCAGCCTCGGAAATCATAAATCTGACTTCACCCATTAATTATTATACCTCCTTAAAACAATCTGAGAGCATGTCCATCAGCCTGTTATTATTATAGCACAGGAGGATTTCATAAATAGAAGAAATCGTTCGTCAAATTCTGTCAGCAGGGGACAAAGGACAGATGGCAAAACGGGATTCTGCAAAGAAGATCAGAGATCCCGTATCTGTCAGCCATCTGGATGAGAAAAATCAGCCTTCCGAAGCTTCAGCCGGCGGAATGTTTTGTTCGGCTGGTTCTGTATAACAAGAATTGCAGGGCTCGCATGAGCCGCACTCGCTTTTTAAGCGTTCTTCATATTTAGGAGGACCTAATTCTAACGGTTTGATTTCATAATCCAGAAGATCGCCGGATACAAAATCAAGACATACACTGTCTTCGTCAGGAACTACGCTGCCTTTCGGTACGACAGCTCTTCCGTTATGAGGGATGAGGTACTGTGAGAAGTATACGCTTTTAATATAGAAGGTAATTCCAACTGTAAGGGCAGGAGTTGTTGTATCAAAGTTGAGTATTTTTGGAATTGCAATCATGTTCAACCCCTGCTGTAAAGTATTATTCGTGGTGCTAAAGCCGATATAATTGATGACGGGTTCCTGCGTATTGCCGTCCTGGTAGGTTAGGCCATATGGAGCGAAGATTTCAAGCTCTACATCAGAAGGATTTGTGTCTTCGTCGTGATATATATAGTCTGGAATGGATGAGTTGGAAGCCAGGTATGTGGCGGTCTCGGTCAGTACACTTACAACGCGTTTAGAGCAGTCATATACTGTGACTGCGAAGGTAACGGCAAGGTTTGTCAGAGTTATAAGGTAACAGTTCGGACGGCCGGGTATCCGTGCGATTGTAGTCGCATCTCCACCCTGAGGGGCGAAAGATACATTTAAAACCTGGACGGAAGCACTAAGAGGAAGTCCGGTCGTAGGAAGAGCTCCTGTAATGGGAACTTCGCGGCACAGGTTAATACCGATTTCATCGTATACAACAGGTGCAAGCAGAGTCAAATTGTCTGCGGTTCCGCAGATAGGATTTGTGCAGACGTCTATGCAGTCAGAATAATTGGTAATACCGTTGCTTACATACCGTTTTTTAGAAGCACATTTGCAGCCTTTAGGCATATATTTTGGCATATGAAAAATCCTTTCTCGAATATTTCTTTGGTATATTTTATGCATAGGAAGTCTTTTGGTTCCGAGTTTTCTATCTGCATTTAAAAAATTGAAGAATTTGTGCATGGATGAGGGAAAATAAAAATATACTTGAAAAAAACAGGTAAATAAAAATGAATCGTATGTATAATTTGCCGGACGGGAGAAAAAGCATAGTATATGCGGAGGGAAACCGCATTATGCTTTATACATTTCCGGCGCGCAGAGGAAATATGCCCATTGTATTAAAGGAGGACTATATATCCGATTTGACATCTGTGTCCTTTTACGGAGTCATCTATTTTGCCTATAAGAATACAGAGGGAAACATTGTATTTGACGGAATCGGAGAAGGAGAAGAAAAAATTTTTACTTACGGGAATGAGGAAGGGACAAGGCAGGAGATAAAAGAAGAGTGGATTCACCTGACGCTTACAGTCTTAGGCGGCGAGCTTTATCTGATGTATTTACTTTATAAGATGTCTGAAGGAAAGTGGAAATTAAAAAGCGTCTCGCCTTTTGATGAAGAAAAAAACAGTGAAATAACAGAAAAAGAGGAGGAATTTGATTACTGGTTAGAAGAGACAGGAAAGAGAAAAATTTTGTCTGTGTTTACAGGCACAAGTCTGGAATACTGCATTTGGGAACGGGATCATTTTGTACCTTATATGGATGAACGGTGGCAGGCACTTTTTGAGGGAATGAAGGAGACTGCCCGAAAAGCAGAAGAGGAGAGGAAAGAAGAGCGTAGCAGGGAAGCAAAGAGACAGGAAGAACTGAAACAGAAGAACAAAGAGCTGGAACAAAAGATAGAGCATTTAGAGGAAATAAATAAAAGACTAGAGGAAGAAAAAAGGAAGGTGCAAATGGAATGTGAAGAAAAATTAAAATACGCCAAACAGCGGTATGACGAGCTTGCAGGTATTGCCGGAAAGCTGCAGGAAGCGTGCCGGAAATGGAAAGCTGCATATGGCGGAGAGGAGGAATGGATGGTATAGAAAAGGATTGACAAAAATATACGGGGGGGGGGGTAAAATATCCTCATAATCCATGCTAGTGTGGATAAATTGTGATAAACAAAAGGAGGATATTATGGGGAAAACAAGATACAGAAAATTACCAGTACTTTTCGCTGCTGTTTCTGTAGCTTTAGCCATGACTGTAGGTATGACAGTATCCGCAGAAGAGGGGGAAGTGCGGAAAAGTCTAGCAGGACAGGGTACAGAAGAAAATATTTGCAGCGTAGGAGGGATAGGATATACTTCCCTGCAGGAAGCTTTTAACGCAGCTTCTGATAATAGCGTAGTCGTATTGGAAAAAGACATTGCAGATTTTAAAACGGAAGATATTGTTACAGTATCTGAGGAAAAGAGTGTAATTTTTGATATGGCGGGACATACGATAACCGTAGATTCCGCAGCCTTCGAAGGACGTATATTTGTCAACAATGGTACTTTAACAATTACGGGAAATGGTACGATTGATACTACAGCGACTACGAAAGGCTACGGGCCGGTAGATAATTATGGGACGCTTACGATTGAGAACGGAACGTACAGAGCGTCAAGCGAAACCAATTCGGTGGGAATCTGGAACCGCGCTGGCGGAACGGCATATTTTTATGGCGGCACGTATGAGGGATTTCCTACGGCCATTCGTACGGCATATGGTTCAACAACGGTGATCAGCGGCGGTACTTATACGAACAACCGTTATCCTGCAATCGAAAATGACGGAGAAATGAAGATTACCGGGGGAACATTTAAAAATACGTCCTGTAGCTCCTGCGATTCGAGATGGGGATATACTGTCAGAAATGGTGTTGGAGGACAGGATTCGCATCTCGTGATTGAAGAATCATCAGAGGGTGCGGTTTCCATTATTGGTGTACAGGGGGCTTTGGCAAATTCTTGTGGATTGCTGGAGGTAAAGAGTGGCTCTTTTGAAACGGTTGCTTGTGAAACACATGGAAGTGCTCCTGCACATTATGCGCTTTATGTTGCGGGAGAACAAGGCGATTCAAAGGCGATTATTACAGGTGGTACGTTTAAATCTGTTTCCAAGACAGCGGTGATGATCGGAAATGACAACACGAATGGAGACGGGGGAATTAATGCCAACGCGACTACAGAGATAAAAGGTGGTACATTTATTGCTCCTGAAGGACAAAAAGCAGTTACGGGGGCTCCTAAGACGGGGAATCCAAGTATTTCCGGTGGGACTTTTTCCAGTGATGTAAGTGAATATATCATAGAAGGCGGAGAAACGATTCCAAACGAAGATGGCTCCTATGAGGTGCATACACACACAATGATTTATGTTGAGGCAGTCGCAGCGACTTGTACAGAGGATGGATACAGTGCACACTGGGAGTGCAGCGGGTGTGGAAAATACTTTAGTGATGAAAAGGGAGAAGAAGAAATAAATCCCGAGGATATAAAGATAGAGGCAAAAGGACATGTTCTCCAATATGTAGCAGCAAAAGACGCGACGGAAAAGGAAGCAGGAAATAAAGAGTATTGGACATGCTCTGCCTGTGGCGGTTATTTCCTGGATGAAGAGGGAAAAGAAGAGACAACACTGGAGGACGTAACAATTCCGGCATTGGGAGAAAAAATACCTGGTACAGGCGGAAATTCCAGCACAGGTGATAATACCGGACAGGTATCCGGAGCAGAGAAGAACAACAGCCAAACGTCCAAAGCAGTCCAGACGGGAGATTCTACACAGCTCCTTCTGTGGGAAATTCTTGCGGTTTTGGCGATAGGTACCGCGGGAAGTGTAATTATTGTGAGAAAATATAAAAGATACAGATAAGAGAACTGGATAGAAAAAGCATAAGAGGCGAACGACAAAAGAAATTATGGAATTGTACCGGATACGGGGTTAGAAATAGTCGGGAGTGCCGCAGGAATGTTATCAATAAATAACACTGCGGCATTTCCGGCTAATTTTGAAAGCTGGTAATTTATCCAATATATGCACCCAATAGGCAGAGAGCAATAATGAGCCAGACCATTTTGGCTGCAGAAATAGGAAAGCTTTTATTAGTAATAAGCAGATACACACTTCCTACTGTTCCGATACAGAGTATATCAGAGAGTCCGTCATGTACCCATCCTGATGGAAGAAAGTATAATATATCGGGGAGCTGTACGTTGATAGCAATGAGTGAACCGATAACAATACTTCCAAGAAGCATAAGAGAATTGGTGAATGTATCAAGTTTTTCTTTTCCTTCTGTAATAAACAACACACCTTTAGAATATCCGATTTGGAAAAGCTTCCAACGTATGATAAGCAAAAAAAAGCTAAACAGCAGACAGAGGCACATTCCGAGGATATTTCCATCCATTGCGTAGTGAGCGCTGATACCGGCAGTAACAATCGTCAGCATATTATTAAAGAGGGTATCTCCAATACTTGTAAAAGGCCCCATTAAACTAGTGCGTAAAAGGGAAGCAGAGTAGATTCCTACTACAGAATGTTCCTTTTCTTCCATAGCCAGGGAAGCTGCCAGAAGTGCCGCGCCAAGATAAGACTGACTATTAAAAAAATGAAACTGCTCCATGAGAGAATGTCGGCATAATTTTGTATTATCTGCATATATTTTTTGCAACACAGGCCCCAGAGCAAAGACGACACCGCAGCTTATATGAGTTTCGTAATTGAAGGCCGCCTGTACAGTACATAGATAACGGAAAAATACGTTTTTTAGATCTTTATCTGTTACACGATAAGCAGAGGAATCCTTCGATACTGTATGAGGGGTAGGCGAGATGTTTTCAGTATGTCCAGTTATCAATCTATCTGTGCCAGATGAAGTGGATACAAGCGTAGGCATGGCTGTGCCGTTATCTGGAGAAAGAGTGACAGGTTTAGTGGGATGAGAGGCATATTTTTTATAGGAGTGATATGCCAGTACTATGCCGATTATTGCAACGGCAAGAATCGGCATATGAAATATAGCTGATAAAATGTAGCCTGCCAGAATATAAAGAACATTTTTAACAGGTATATGTTTTATCAGAAGGCAAATTCCAAGAGCAGGTAGAATATTACCTGCTATTTTCATACCATCTAGGATCCAGGATGGCGCAAGAGAGAGTATATTATTAACAAATAGAGAACCGAGGAACAGATAAATAATAGCAGGAAGCGTACCGGTAAAAATACCTCTGCTAAAAGAACTGGCTCCGATAATTTTGTATGCGGTATGGTAGTTTCCGCGTCCTATTTGTCTTTGGACAATGTGCAACAATGCACACCCGAAGGTTTTAGCTAAAATATCAAAATTTACACTTAACGCGGCTACTGGCATACCGATTGTAAGTGCAATATTGAGTCCCTGTCCAGATGTAATAGCAAATGCAGTTCCGATACAGGCTCCGATCTGATAATCCGGCACAGAAGAACCAGAAGCACCATAAAGTCCTACCTGCATCAGTTCCATTGTACCGCCAATGATAAGGCCGGTATGCATATCCCCCATAATTAAACCAGTTATAAAACCAATCAGTGTAATGCCACCATATTTTGTGACAATCTGACAGTTATTTGTATCCCATTTTATCAATGTGATTGTCAGAATAATTGCTGCTATTTGTAGGTATGAAAACATATTTATCGCCTGCCATATTTTGTTCTATGATTCCCAGGTAATGTCTTTTTTCACGCGTCCCCATCCGTTGGCGGCTGCTTCCCATGCGGTTTCAGCAAGTCCTGGTAGAGATAAGCCTCCGTCTATAATAAGGGAAATGCCAGTAATATAGGATGCCTTTTCTGATGCAAGAAAAACGACTGCATTTCCAATATCTTCTGGAGTTCCATAGCGCTCAAGTGGAATACGACTGGAGAGATAACGAATTTTTTCTAAATGCGCGGGATCCTGTGTAGCCTCTTCTTGCGGAAGGAAACGGCGGGTAGCTCCGGGAAGAATATTGTTGATCCGTATTCCATAAGGGGCGGCATCAAGGGCAGCAGACTGGCAGGCGCGGTTAAGTGCTGCCTTTATTCCGCCGTATACAGCGTCACCCGGATGAGCGCTTGTGCCCCGCACAGAACTGATATTGATGATATTTCCGCGGATGGCGTGTGCTGCCATATAGGAAGAGGCTTCCCGCATAAGAATCAGATAATTACGCAGTAGAAGTCGATATAGATAATCCAGGTTTTCTTCTGTTAAATCAAAAATACTTTCTAATACAGTAACCCCAGCATTGTTGACAAGCAAATCGATATGACCAAGAGTTTCCACTGCTTTTCGGAAAAATATTTTTCCGGCATTATCTTCATTAAGCTCTGCTTTGATGGAGACAAATATGCCGTCAGCATATTTCTTCCTTAAATCATTTATTATAGTTTCGGCGTTAGACTTTCCATTTCTGTACGAAAATACAATATCATATCCGGCTTCTGCGAGACAGTATACAATTCCTCTGCCTATACCGCTGCTTCCACCGGTTATAACTGCCTTTTTTCTTTGTTCTAAATGTGTATTCATATGTAAATTCCTCGCTTTTCTATAAGAGTGCCTGCGTTTCTTCCTTTATCTGTGCCGAAAATGCAAGAAAAATTAAGAAATCTTTTCCGGTATTCCCGATGGAATGTGTACTGCCGGCAGGAATAAATACGGCATCGCCGTCGCGGAGTGGCTTTGTTTCACCGTCTATGGTGATTTTCCCTTCCCCAGAAATAATGTAATAGACTTCTTCGTGATCGGCATGGGAATGGGCTTCATAAGATTTTCCTTCCTGAAGCATGGCATATGCCACGTATAACATACCTTTCATACAATAATTTTCTTTTGCTGGATCATAAAATGCCTGTCCTTTTAAAAGTTTATAATCAATTCCATAGTTATGAACAATAGTAGGTGAAACATTTCGCCAGTTTTGAACTACCATAATAGCGCCTCCTTTTATATTTTGATAACAAATTCTTCTCTTTGCAGACCGGTCAGAATATCGTGGGTGTTTGCGGTTACGAGTACCTCATCTTCGATTCGCAGACCACCAACTCCAGGAATGTAGATACCGGGTTCTACGGTAATTACCATATTTTCTTCTAAAATTTCTTCAGATTCAGGAATAATAGGCGGATATTCCTGGCTACATATACCAATACTATGCCCCAGATAAGGATGGAACCATTGGGCATATGTGTGGCCTTCTAGAATCTGATAGGCACGGTCGAACAGTTGATAAAATGTAATTCCGGGACGAATAAGTTCGATAAGAAAACGCTCTATATCCCATACTAGGCGATAGAGTTCAAGCTGCTCTTGCCGTGCGGAACCCACAGCAAATGTACGTGTCCAATCGGAAGCATACCCATTTACGGTAGCTCCAAAGTCCAGAAGAACCATGTCATATTCTTGAATTATACGGTTACTTGGAAGGTTGACTGTTCTAACTGCATTCTCTCCTGACAATACCTTAGCGGTAAAAGGAACGCCATCAGAACCGTTTTTTCGCATAGAATATTCTAGTTCTGCTGTAAGTTCAAGTTCTGTTGTGCCCGGACGTATCTTGCCTCTGATCTCCTCCATGGCATTGCAGGCTATTCTTGCAGAGTCCCTAAGAGCTTGTATTTCCTCCGGAGATTTTCGCTTTCGCGCTTGCTTTAATGAAAGCGAAATGTCCTGCCATTGTATTGGTTTTATAAAATGCTTGAACTGTTCGGTAAGTTCTAAATAAAGTTCCAATTCCATGCCGTCCTTTTCAAAACCGAGAATCTGGCGGTTTTTAAAGGAATCTGTCAAAAGATTAGAAATTTGTTTCGCAAGACCGGTAATACCTTCGGTATAGGGAATAAGCTGTATGTCACCGAATGAAATAGGGTTCTTTTTAATATCGTCTTCTATGTAAGACTGCCAGTTTAGCGGAATGATAAAGAAGGTCTTTTCGGGAAACATAAGAAGGCAGTTTGGCCCAATCTGTGCAGGTCTTTTGGCAGTTGTAGAAAATCCTGATATATAAAAGATATTCTGGGATGAAGAGATTAAAATAGGATACCCTTTATCTTTAAAAAGTTCGGAATAACGCTTCATAATTCACAGTAACCTCCTTTTTACTTATCGGGCAGAACTACAAAAGCAGTGTCTGTGTTATCAGACGAAACATCTGCATTTTCTATAATAGCCAAAGTTGTGCCAGGCGCTGTTATGTGGGTATGCCAGACGCCGGCTTTAATATTATACAGACAGAGAGGAACCATTGGTGTACTGGTTATATTGCCTGCATCTTTTCCTTTTCCATCACCTGTATACAAAGTACAGGAACCGTTAAGGAGCAGGAAAACTTCATCAGAAGTGGTGTGCCGTTGCATTTCATGTACGTTTTCTCTATGAAATTTGGGAGTATCATTGAGAAAGGCAACACGCCACCCGTCAAAATATACAAGGGGATGATAACCTGCCTGCGTGCAGGGAATAATTTCGAGGAATCGTTTGTCCATAATAAACCTCCTGTTAAAATTCTTCTTTAAAATACATCAAAAGGCATTCGGACACAATATAAAAATAACAGAATTGCAATAGTTTCTATCTTGAAAATATTTTTCTGCAAATTATTCGATTTTCATAAAAAATATCTGTACCTGGACAGAAAAAGAGTAACTTTCTGCATGGTACAGATAATGGGCTATTTCTTTTTACGACTGGAAAGAACCACTTTTTTACAGGCTTCTACCTTGTCAACAGACATAGGGCGTCTAAGAATTTCAGCCTGGATAGAACCGATAATTTCAATTTCACAGATACTTGCAAGATGAGAGTATTGCAGGTCATCGGGAATATTATAACTATATAGCAGCTTTTCATCAGCCATTTTAGCCATTGTAGAGTTAGGAGTGGCTGTGATAACAATGACAGAAGCCTTATTTTTTTTCGCAATATTTAAGGCGTTGATGACAGAATGAGCTTCACCGCTGTAAGCAATACCTATGGCAACATCCCCTTTTTTCATGGTGTTTGCAATCAGCTTCATGTCGACTACATCATTGGCAACAATACTGGATATATTGACTCTAAGTAATAACTGCTGCGCGTACAGGGCGGAGATGTACCCGCCACTTTGACCGAAAAAGACGAGTTTACCTGCCGACTGAATAGCATTTACAGTGCGAATCAAGCTTTTTGGATCTAAAGTACGCAGGGTGTCAAAGATAGCATTATAGGAACTCTTTGTAAGCTTCTGCATAATTACATGTAAACCATCATGTTTGTTTATAATAGAATCGGCGGTGAGAGGCGGGAGAAGATTTTTCTCTACATAAACTTTTAACTCATTAAAACCTCTGTAGGATAAGGCTTGACAGAAACGAGTGACGGTAGAAGGAGCTGTTCCGGTTTTTTTAGCAATCATAGTGATGGAACTTTTAGCGACTATTTCCTGATTATTTAGAATATAGTTGGCAATTCGTTTCTGTGCTTTAGAAAAGGAGGAGTAGGAGGTTTTAATTCTTCCTACATATTCTACATCTTTGTTTTTTGAAAATATTTCCATATTTTGTTGTATATCCATTTATATTCCCTCCCGTCTGTTTCTGAAACTATGTATATTATAACACGATTTTATAAGTATTTGTGAAGAAGATGTGATAGCAGAACTTTAGGGTAAAATCGAATTTTTTGCAAAAAAAGTCATATGATTTTGGAAAGTGTTGTAATATGGAAGGTTTTAAGTTTACAATTTTGTAGGCTTTTGGTACAACATTAACTATAGAAAAACGGCCATTTTTCTTCTAAGAAATTCTGAATAAATATATAGGTTAAAAGGGTTAAAAGATTATGAAGATTACTCAGGTAAAAACGATTCTTACATCTCCCCGCCAGAATTATCTCTTTGTAAAAATTTACACAGATTCTGGAATATATGGAGTGGGAGATGCATCCTTAAACGGTAGAGAACGTGCGGTTGCAACGCTTATAGATGTATATCTGGCTCCTATGCTTATTGGAAGAAACCCCGAGCAGATCGAAGATTTCTGGCAGCTCGCCTACCGAGGCTCGTACTGGCGGGGAGGCAACGTAGAAATGAGCGCGCTTAGTGGGATTGATATGGCGTTGTGGGATATTCTGGGAAAGAGTGCCAATAAGCCACTATATGCATTGTTAGGGGGAAAAGTACGTAATAAAGTGCTGTGTTATTCACATATCTTTTTGGATGATACAGAAAATGCAAAAGAAAAGATAGCGGATTATGTACGTTCAAGACAAATTCAGGTAATACGACTGCGGGTAGGAGCTCCGGCTGCAAAAGGAACATTAGGCGTAAATGAAGAACAGATGACACCGTTTGTAGAAAATTGGGATTCGGAAGAAGAACTGGAACGTACAGTAGAATACTTTGCCAGAGTCAGAGAAGCAGTTGGTGAAGCAACAGGCATTATATATGATTTACATGAGCGTTTTAGCCCGGACAGAGCAGTTCGCGTTATCCGCCAATTAGAACCATATAATCCATACTTTATTGAAGATCCGATCGCTCCGGACTGTGTGGAAAGCCTGCGCTATATCAGAGAAAAAACATGTGTTCCTCTTGCATTTGGGGAATTGTATAAAAGTAGATGGGAATGTCTTCCTGCTTTAACTGGAAAATGGGTGGATTATTTAAGGTGTGATGTGATTCGAGTCGGTGGAATCACAGAAGCACGTAAAATTGCGGCGTTGGCAGAAACATATGATACGAAAATGGCATGGCATGGACCAAATGATGTATCACCGATTACACATGCAGTGAATTGGCATCTGAATATATCGGAATATAATTTTGGAATCCAAGAAGATGGAACAGTTGATGATTTGATTAAAGATGTAGTATCAGGCGGGCCGATATATCAGGACGGATGGCTCGTAATGGAAGAACGGCCGGGAATTGGGTGCGACATAGATGAGGATGCGGCGGCGCTGTATCCATTTCGAAAAGCCTACCTTCCTATTTGCAGACAAAAAGATGGCAGTATACATACATGGTAAGAAGGATAAGATGAATGGATATTCAAGTACAAGGAGGCAAAGAAAGATGGAGCAATTAGATTTTTTGTTAGATGCAGAGATTCCTGATAGTGGATGGAAATTTGAGGCGGAATTAAGCTGCCTTAGATATTCTCATAATGGCCCGGCGGATATCGATGGTTTTATAAAAAGTAAATATGGTTTGATATATAAGAAACTAAAAGAACTTGGCTATATGTATGAAGAAGACCCTACAGGGGCGCCCATTACAAAATATTATGAAAAGATGGGACTCAACAGGGAAATGTTTGAAAATGAAGATTACTATACGAGGTGGCTTCTGATTTCTCCGAAAGAGATAGAAAAGGAGGGTAAGAATGGGCGAAAATTTCCCCTTGTGATAGTAAATCATGGCGGTTCTCATGCAATAGGAGAAGATGAGTTTGTATGTGGTATGCCTTTTGTAGCAGCTAAAGAACGGATTATGGTCATGTATGCACAAGATACACGTTGGACTAATACAGACCGTATACTAAATATCATTGCGGAGAAATATCCTCTTGATACAGAACGGATTTATATGATAGGACATTCTGCTGGAGGGTATCAGGTGACGTCTACATATTTTCGGATACCGTCGCGACTGACGGCAGTGGCACCATGCGGGTGTGATATTTGGAGAGATTATGACAGTTTTAACGTCCCATATACAGAGGAAGAAATAAAAAAATTAACGGATACATTTGTCCCATTTATGCAGATAGTTGGGCAATATGAGGCGTCTGGATTTGCGCCAGTCAATAATTGGCATCCCCGTAAAGACTGGGGGAAAGAAAGGGATATGGAACCGTGGAAAGATCCCCGCAGAGATGACGACAGAGATCCTACTCGAATTCATGGAGGACGCAGAAGGTTTAGTGATATGCCAGTACCTCCGGAAGGGGCGGATATCCATGAATGGATGATAACCCGATTGAATAAAAGAATGCATTCATTGGGATGTGAAGAAAGAGATGCCAAAACATGTATTTCTTATTTAGAAAATCCAGATACAGAATTACATCATGTACTTGGTTTCTACGGCGACAGAGAAAAGATAGAATATCTTTACGGTTATAAACACTATATGGCAGATATTTACAACAAAGACGGTATCGATGCGTTCAGGTACGTAGTAGTGGAGAATTCTCCTCACTGCTGGCCGGTTACAACAGGACAACTGACATGGGACTTTTTTAAACAGTTCCGCAGAGATAGGGCGACGGGAAAAATCGTAGAAGAAGAATATAAAAATAATGATAGTCAAAGGGAATGAATGGAGGGGTTTCCATGGGTAAAGAAAAAACAGTGAGTAATGTACAAATGAAAATATGGAATCTGGGATTTACGTGTGTATTTATATCTTATCTGGCAATGTCAGTGGGACAAAAATTGGTAAATCCACTTATTTCGAGATACACAAATTATCTGGGCGGTTCTGCGACAATTATAGGACTGGTATCCAGCAGTTTTGCCATTGTAGCGCTTGCCTGCAAGATTTTTTCAGGACCAGTAATCGATACGTTTAAGAAAAAAAGTGTTTTAATTTTTGCATTGGTTGTAATGTGTATTTCCTATGCCGGGTATGCAATTTCTACGAGTGCGACAGAAATGCTTGTCTTTAGAATGATACAGGGACTGGGACAGGCGTTTACCTCCACTTGTTTTACTGTGGCGGCGACGCAGACGCTTCCAAAGGAAAAGTTAAGTGCCGGAATGGGAGTATTCTGGACAGCACAATCAATTCCGCAATTATTTGGTGCGGCATTAGGCGTACAGCTTGCGGATATGGTAGGGTATCATTTTGCATTTGGATTAGGCGCGGGGCTTATGCTTTTGGCAGTGATTATTACCTGCTTTATGAAAATTGACTCCGGAGAACCCCATGAAAAGAAAAAAGTGGAAATTAAGCTGTCCAATATTATTACAAAAGATGCTCTGCTTCCAGCTTCGTTTATTGGTATATTGTATCTTGGGTACTGCTCGATTGGTTCTTTCTTAATTGTATTTTGTGATGAACAGCATATTGCAGGAAATGCAGGATTACACACAACAGCATATGCAGTAGCTCTTTTAGTGGCACGCCCGTTTATTGGGAAAATGGTAGATCGCTTCGGTTTTGTCAAGGTAACGATAATTAATGTAATTCTTTGTATTGTTACATTCTTTATGATTTCAGCTGCAAGCAATATATGGATAATTATTCTTGCAGGAGCAGTTGTAGCATTTGGCTTTGGAGCGACACAACCGACGATTCAAGCGTTGGCTATGAAGTGCTGCAAATCAGATAAAAGAGGGGCGGCAAGTAGTACAAATTATATCGGTCAAGACTTAGGAAGTTTATTCGGTCCGTTGATTGCCGGAGTTGTGGCGGATACTTTTGGATATGTAAACATGTGGCGCATTATGACGATTCCATTTTTTATTGTTCTCGTCCTTCTTTTCTTGTCGCGTAGAAAGATTGGAAAGCTTGAATCAGACTTTGTGGCTGAGAAAGTGGAGAAGTGAGCAAACTACAGATGAAAAACTATATGTAAAAAGGATATGCAAAATATAGAAAGAGGCGGAGAAAATCTTCTCTGCCTCTTCTGCTTGTGATCACTTTGCGATTTATTTATTATTATTCTGCTGAGATAGCACCTGTTGGACAGGCAGCCTCACATGCCCCACAATCTACGCATGCATCAGCGTCGATTTCATATTTGC
>ERZ857801.1944-NODE-1944-length-19302-cov-6.175924_pt1 | contig 19302 bp, 15 predicted proteins | sample MGYA00519762_ERZ857801 | MGnify/ENA primary metagenome ERZ857801 (study PRJEB31778, sample SAMEA3449368) | human gut metagenome | biome: human gut; feature: human-associated habitat; material: faeces | place: United Kingdom | collected 2010/2012 ...
TGAACCTGAGCAGCGGCAGCACCTACCGCATCGATGTGCAAGGCATCTCCGATGCGTCGGGCAATGCCATCGGCTCCATGCAGCTGCCGGACCAGAGAGGCTTTACCACCGTGTTCGCTCAGGTGAACTTGAAGGCCCTCAATGCGCCGGAGATCGAGGAGAAGCAGATGGACCTGGCCTTTTCCATGACGCCCATCTCCACGAGCAAAGTGGACGATGAGATCTACTGGGATATGCTGCTGTGGTCGGACACTCCGATCCAATTTGAGCTGTATGAGAAAAAACCCGGAGGAGAGTGGGAATCCCAACCCCTAGGCAGTTCGGAGATCAAACTGGCTTCCGGCGGCGACGAGTATGTGGGCACCAGCTACACCTATGATGTGAAGTTGAGCAAGAACTTTGAACAGTTGAAATCCCTGCAGGAAAACCAGGAGTATCAATATGGCATTCTCGTCACGGAGCTGGACGGCAACAGCGACCATGATACATGGAACGCCACATTGAACATGAAGATCGGTCTGGCGGCCGGCGCCAACACGAACCTGAGCAACCTGGCGAACAATGTATCGATGGATAACTGGGAAAACATGACCCAGGCGGCAGAAGTTACTTCGATTGGCAACTGCATTGCCCAGGGCAGCGACGAGCTGACGCTCAACGGCGCGCCCATCCGCGTGGACGATCCCATGACCGAGGAGCAGATCGCGGCCGAGACGTCGCTGGAGGACGATCCCGTCGAGCAGGACAGCCAGCTCGCCATCATTAACGGCTCCGGCGTGAATCTGCGCGCTGAGATGAGCACCGATTCCGAGGTACTCGCCGAGCTCTCGCGTGGGACGGTTCTGACCGTGCTCGATGTGTTCGACGGCTGGTATCAGGTGCAGACCGACGATCTGACCGGCTATGTCGCCTCCGCCTTTGTCACCCTCGCCGAGGGACACGATCCCTCACAGCTGCTCGCCGAGACACTGCCCGAGTCGAGCACGTCCGTACTCGCGGTGGGTCTTGTCGTCGGCTCCGGCGTGCGCATGCGCAGCGAGCCGAACACCGACTGCTCCATCGTCTCCACGCTTGACCGCGGCGCAGCCGTATGTGTGATGGGCGCGGCAGACGGCTGGTACCGCATCGACTACGGCGGCAAGGGCGGCTACATTGCCGCCGATTACCTCACCGTTTCCGAGGCAACGGAGGGCTTCTCCTGCTACGCACTCGTGCTGGCCGATTCGCTGAATATGCGTTCCGCGCCGGATGCCGGCGCCGGACGCGTCACCAGCGTCTCCTCCGGCAGCTATGTGGACGTGAGCGGCTTTGAAAACGGCTGGTTCCACGTCTCCTACAACGGCAGCACCGGCTTCATGTCCGGCGACTATCTGACGCTCACGGACTCCAAGCCCGCGCCCGTCACGACGACTACCTCCGCCAGCTCGTCCTCTTCGAGCAGCAGCAAGGGCAGCACGTCGCTTCCGAGCGGCGGCTCCGCGGGCCGCGGCAGCGGATCTCGTTGCTGAAGGCGAGCGCTATCTCGGCGTCCGCTATGTCTACGGCGGCGCATCCCCCAGCGGGTTCGACTGCTCCGGCTTCACGATGTACGTCTACGCACAGTTCGGCTACAGCCTGCCCCACGGCGCGAACCGTCAGTTGAGCTACGGTACGCCCATCTCGAAGGGCGATCTCCAGCCGGGCGACCTCGTGTTCTTCTACGGAACCGACGGCGGCGACAGCTCCTCGGCCTCCCATGTCGGCCTGTATGTCGGCGACGGCACGTTTATCCACGCCTCCTCCGGCTCAAGCCGCTGCGTGAAGTACTCCTCGCTCTACGAGAGCTACTACACGAACCACTATCTGACCGCCCGCCGCATTGTCGGCTGATGAAAACAGCAAATCAGCAGCCCTCCCCCGGCCTTACGGCCGGGGGAGTTTTTTTAGTCTCACAGAGTTCGCGGCTCGCAAGCCGCGAAAAAGATCCAATCCGTTTTTTGCGGCGGCGTGTACGCCGCAAAAAACACTTTGCGCGAAACACAGTGCCTTGACTGGCCAACGGCCAGTCAAGGCATGAAGTGAAGCGAATACTCACACAAAAAGGCGGAGCAGACTTTGTCTGCTCCGCCTTTTTGTGTGAAGTTAGTTCCAGAAGTCCGTCTTTTCCTTCAGGCCGATGTCGGCGGCCTTGAAGTGCGGATCCTTGCCCTCCTTGCGCTGCTTCATGTAGTCGTTCAGCGCGAGGAGCGCGGGCTTGGCGAGAATGATGATCACCGGGATGTTGATGATGACCATCAGCGCCTGGAAGAGGTCGGCGGTATCCCATGCCAGACCCATGCTGACCGTCGCGCCAATGAGGACGATGACGCTCGCCACCAGACGGAACACAAGCATGAACGTCTTGCTCGGGTGGCGCTTGAGGATGTGCTTGAGGCAGCCCTCGCAGTAATAGTAGTTGCCGATCAGCGTCGTGAAGGCAAACAGGCACATGGACACGGCAATGAACACCGGGCCGAAGCTGCCGAGCGCGGCGGCCATCGTCTGCTGCACATAGGGCGCGCCCTGCAGCTCCGCCGTCGGCTCGATGCCGGTGGACAGGCACATCAGCGCCGTGGCCGTGCAGATTAGGAGCGTGTCGATAAAGACGCTGAGCATCTGGACAAGGCCCTGCTTGACGGGGTGGGAGACGTCGGCCGTGGCCGCGGCGTTCGGGGCCGAGCCCATACCGGCCTCGTTGGAGTACAGGCCGCGCTTGATGCCCAGCATGACCACCGAGCCCGCGAAGCCGCCGAAGATCGACTGGAAGTCGAATGCCGAGGAGAAGACGAGTGCGAAGACCTGGGGCAGCCAGGTGATGTTGGTGATGGTCGTCCAGAGCGCGATCGCGATGTAGGCGATGGCCATGACCGGCACGATGATGGACGTGATCACGCTGATGCGCTTCGAGCCGCCGAAGATGACGCCGGCGGTGAACACCACCAGGCCCAGACCCGCTGCCGCGGCAGGCTGGACCTGCTCCTGCGGCGCGGTGAACAAGGGCAAGTTCTGCTCCGAGTGCGGCAAGCCCAAGCCCGCCGGAACACCCAAGTACAAGTGCGACAAGTGCGGCTGGGAGCCGGAGGATCCGACCCACCCGCCCAAGTTCTGCCCCGAATGCGGCGACCCGTTTGACGAGGGCGATATCGTTCTTTAATTGAGTTTTCTGCCCGCGCCTTTGGCGCGGGCAGAGCCATCAAAGGAGGCGAAGTATCTGCATGGCAGACCAGATCACGAATTACAAATGTCCCGCGTGTACCGGCTCGCTGCACTTTGTCGGCGCGTCCGGGAAGCTCGAATGCGACTATTGCGGCTCATCCTATTCGGTCGAGGAGATCGAGGCGATCGTGCGCGGCGAAACAGAGCTGGATGCGGCGCTTTCCGCGCGTATTACGGCCATACAGAAGGAAAAGGCAGCGCTTGACCGGGCGGGGGAGATCGCCGGACGGCTCCGGCAGGCGCATGCGCAGTTCCGGACGCTCGACGCAAGGCCGTATCTCGATGAAATGCAGACCGAGCGCGTGCTCGAACGTGATACGCTTCCGAAGGAGCATTTTCCGTGGCAGCGCTTCTTCGCGCGCCTGCTCGACGGCCAGATCTACCGGACGCTGTGGATGCTGCTCCTGCCGGCTCTTGGCTTCAACATGCTGAAAAACAGCCGGGGCGGCATGCTGTTTCTGGAGCTTCTGACGCTCGGCACGATGTTCCTGCTGGAGCCGCTGCTGCTGTCCCGGTTTGGCACGACGCCCGGCAAATGGCTCTTCGGCCTGCGCGTGACAAGCCCGGACGGCAGAAAGCTGACCTATGCGGAGGGCCGGGAGCGCACGGCGTACCTGTTCTGGTACGGGATCCGGCTGAATCTGCCGTTTTTCCGCCTGTACCGCCTGTATGTCAGCTATACCGACGAGCAGCAGGGGAAGGCGCTTCCGTGGGAGGACGGCTCCGAGCAGACCATCCGCGATCACGCCGGATGGCGCTTTGCGGCGGCAGCTGTGCTTGCTGCGCTGCTGATCGCGGGCGGCGTGCTGCGCGTACTGCTGCCGGTCGGCCCGGTTTACCGCGGGGAGCTGACTGTTGCGCAGTTTGCGGAGAATTACAACAGGATCCAGCGCCAGCTCGGAGATGCGGGCATCGAACTGGACGAAAACGGCCGTTGGAAGGAAGAATCGAGCTTTCAATCGAACGGTGGGACAACGACCGTCATGTTCAACGACCGCCTGCCGCAGCTGGAATACCAGACAGAAAACGGCGTCCTGACGGGCATTGTCTACCACGCTGCGGGCGGCGAGGAGGACGGCTGGATCAGCGTCCCGTCCGGTGATGTGATGCAGTACGCCCTGTTTGCATTGGCCGGAGCAGAAAAGGGGCACATCCTGCTCGATAAGCCCCTGCAGACGGCTGCGTCCGAGCTGTGCGACAGCGTATTTTCCGAATATCATACCGTCGTGGACGGCGTCGCGGTCGATTACGTCTATACCGACACCATAATCAATTCCACACGGACGCAGTACAGCTATACCCTCACGCTGCGCAGGGTGCAGGGGTAACAATATCAGCACTGGCGCGCCAGCACCCCGGCTCCCCTTTCAGGGGAGCCATTTTCTGCCCGCCGTGTCCGGCAGGGGAGGGGGATGCAAAGTGCTCCCACAAAAAACAACGCAATCCCGCACCGGAATGCGGGATTTGTCGTTGACACTTTGGGATTCTTGCGCTACAATAAGGTGAAATCAATACAAACCAACACAATCCCATTTTTGGTTGGATGATTTATGTAAGGTAAATGCAAGAAAGGAATGGAACGTATGAAAACGAAAGCTGTCCGTATCCATGGCAAAATGGACCTCCGCCTGGAGGAGATCGAGCTGCCGCAGGTCGGCCCGGATGACGTTCAGGTCAAGGTCATTTCCGACTCGATCTGTATGTCGACCTACAAGGCCGCAGTCGAGGGTGAGGATCACAAGCGCGTCCCGAACGACGTTGCGGAGCATCCCACAATCGTCGGCCATGAATTCTGCGGCGTGATCACCGAGGTCGGTGAAAACTGGAAGAACAAGTATAAGCCCGGCCAGGGCTTCGCCATCCAGCCCGCGCATTTCTACAAGGGCTCCCAGCTGGCTCCCGGCTACTCCTACCAGTACTGCGGCGGCGACAGCCAGTATTCCAACATCCCCATCGAGACGCTGCTGACCGACAACCTGCTGCCGTACAACTCCGACACGTATTTCTACGGCTCTCTGGCAGAACCCATGAGCTGCATCATCGGCACGTTCCATGCCATGTACCATACCAAGCCCGGCTCCTATGAGCATCAGATGGGTATCGTCGAGGGCGGCAAGATGGCCATGCTCGCCTCCGTCGGCCCCATGGGCCTCGGCGCGATCGACTACGCGCTGCACTGCGACCGCCGCCCGAGCCTGCTCGTCATCACCGACATTGACGACGCCAGACTCGAACGCGCCCAGAGCATCTATACTGTTGAGCACGCAAAGGAAATGGGCGTTGAGCTGCACTATGTCAACACCGCCAAGCCCGGCTGCGATACCAACTACCTGCGTGAGCTGTCCGGCGGCACCGGCTATGACGATGTCATCTGCTTCGCACCGGTTCGTCCCGTTGTCGAGCAGGCCGGCGATATCCTCGGCTTCGACGGCTGCCTCAACTTCTTTGCAGGCCCGACCAACAGCCAGTTCAAGGCAGAATTCAACTGGTACAACGTTCATTATCTCTACACCCATGTGGTCGGCACCTCCGGCGGCAACACCAGCGACATGAAGGAAGCCATCGAGATGATGACCTCCGGCAAGATCAACCCCGCTGCCATGATCACCCACATCGGCGGCCTGAACGCCGTCGTCGACACCGTTCTGAACCTGCCGAAGATCCCCGGCGGCAAGAAGCTCATCTACACGCAGATCGAGCTGCCCCTGACGGCCATCGCCGACTTCGGCAAGCTGGGCGAAACAGATCCGCTGTTTGCAAAGCTTGACGAGATCACCAAGCGCCACAACGGCCTGTGGAGCCCGGAAGCAGAGAAGTATCTGCTGGCCAACAAATAATTTTTATTGAGATTAAAATAGGAGTGAAACACTTATGGCAGAAGGCGTATTGATGCCCAAGGAAGGCATTACAGTCGAATCTTGCATCATTGGCGAGTGGAAGAAGAATGTCGGCGACCATGTAAACGTCGGCGATATCCTCTTCACCTATGAGACGGACAAGGCGGAGTTCGAATGCGAATCCACCGCCTCCGGTACCCTGCTTGAGAAATTCTATGAAGACGGCGACGAGGTTCCGTGCCTGGTCAATGTCTGCGCCATCGGCAACCCCGGCGAGGATACCTCCGCGCTGAAAAACGCACCGGCAGCCTCCGCTGCACCCGCAGCTCCCGCAGCAGAAGCCCCCAAGGCTGCCGCTCCCGCTGCCGCAGCAGCGCCCGCAGGCCCCTGCGCACAGGCCGTGATCATGCCGAAGGAGGGCATCACGGTCGAGTCCTGCATCATCGGCGAGTGGAAGAAGAATGTCGGTGATCCCGTCAGCGCCGGCGACGTTCTGTTCACCTACGAAACCGACAAGGCGGAGTTCGAATGCGAATCCACTGCTTCCGGCACGCTGCTTGCAAAGTTCTTTGAGGACGGAGACGAGGTTCCGTGCCTTGCCAACGTCTGCGCAGTCGGCAACCCCGGCGACGCGTATGAGTTCCTGAAGCCCGGCGCAGAGGCTCCGGCTCCCACAGCCGCTCCCGCCGCAGAAGAAGCCGCGCCCGCAGCTGCCGCAGCGCCTGCCGCCGCAGCCGAGCTGAAGGCCATTTCTCCGCGCGCTATGGCCAAGGCCGTCGCGAACAATGTCAACCCGGCCCTTGCCACCGGCACCGGCCCCAACGGCCGCATCATCGAGCGCGATATCGACAAGCTGATCGCCTCCGGCGCAGCCGCTGCATATGCTGCTCCCACCGCAGCTGCTCCCGCAGCCGCTGAATTTGAAGACGTCAAATGGAGCCCCGTGCGCAAGGCCACGGCCAAGTCTATGACGAAGAGCCTGTCCACCATGGCGCAGCTCACCCAGCAGTATTCCTTCGACGCGACCCAGATCCAGGCCTACCGCGCCATGCTCAAGCCGCTTGACGCGCCCATGGGCAAGGTCAGCCTCAACGACATGGTCATGTTCGCCGTTGCAAAGACCATCAAGTCCTGCCCGGATCTGAATGCAAACGTCCTCGAAGAGAACGTCGTCCGTCACTTCAATACCGTCAACCTCGGCTTCGCCTGCGACACCCCGCGCGGTCTGATCGTCCCCACGATCTTTAACGCCGACCAGATGACGCTGCTCGAGCTGTCCATGGAAGCCAAGCGGCTTGCCGCCGAGGCCCGCGAAGGCAAGCTCAGCCCCGATTATATGTCCGGCGCAACCTTCACCATCTCCAACATCGGCTCGTTCGGCTGCGAGGCATTCACGCCCGTGATCAATCCGCCTCAGACCGGCATTCTCGGCGTCTGCAACATCCAGACGAAGATCAAGTCCGCGAAGGACGGCGTCATTGAGACGTACCCGGCCATGGGCCTGTCTTTGACCTTCGATCACAGAGTCATCGACGGCGCACCTGCCGCGCGCTACATGAGCGAGCTGTGCAAGAGCCTTGAGAACTTCATGACGCTGCTTGCCAAGTAAGAGAAAGGAAGGACGAAATTATGCCGAAATCTTTGTATATCGATCCTGTAAAAGTCCGCGAGCCCGGCTATATCCACTTTGAAGATATTCCCGTCTGCCAGTACAACAAGACCATCAAGCAGGAACTGGACGAGGGCAACTACACCAGGGAAGACCTCATCCGCATCTACCGTGACATGGCCATCTGCCGTGAGTTCGAGCATATGCTCACGCTCATCAAGACGCAGGCCAACTATAACGGCGTCGAGACGACCTACCCCGGCCCCGCGCACCTGAGCTACGGCCAGGAGGCCTCCTGCGTCGGCGAAGCATATCTGCTGAACAAGGACGACATCACCTTCGGTTCTCACAGAAGCCACTCCGAGATCCTGTCCAAGGGCCTCAGCTGCATCAACAAGCTCTCCGACGAAGAGCTGATGCAGACCATGGAAAGCTTCCTCGGCGGCAAGACCCTCGCAGCTGTCAAGAAGTTTGCCGACACCAGCGATGTCAAGGAGCTGGCCATTCGCTTCCTGCTCTATGGCACCGTCGCCGAGATCTTTGCCCGTGAAAACGGCTTCCATCACGGCATGGGCGGCTCCATGCACGCGTTCTTCCTGCCGTTCGGCATCTACCCGAACAACGCCATCGTCGGCGGCTCCGCTCCGATCGCAACGGGCGCTGCGCTGTACCAGAAGAACAACGACAAGAAGGGCGTCGTCGTCTGCAACATCGGCGATGCGTCCCTCGGCTGCGGCCCGGTTTACGAGGCCATGAACTTCTCCGCCATGGACCAGTTCAAGACCCTCTGGGAGGAAGGCCGCAAGGGCGGTCTGCCCATCATCTTCAACGTCTTTGATAACTTCTACGGCATGGGCGGCCAGACCATGGGCGAAACCATGGCCTACAATATGCCCGCCCGTCTCGGCGCAGGCATCACCCCGAGCCAGATGCACGCCGAGCGTGTCGACGGCTGGAACCCGCTGGCTGTCATCGACGCGTACAAGCGCAAGATGGAGCTGATCAAGAATAACGAAGGCCCCGTCCTGCTCGACGTCGTGACCTATCGTCTCGTCGGCCACTCCACCTCCGACCAGAACGCGTACCGCACCAAGGAGGAGATCGAGGACTGGCGCAGCCATGACCCGATCGTCAAGTTCCGCGAGGCCCTCGTGGAAGCAGGCGTCGAGTCCGACGAGTTCTTCGCCAAGCTCCTGCAGGACACCGCCGACCGCATGACCATGATCTGCCGTGCAGCCGACGACAAGGAGATTTCTCCGTATGTTGACTTCGACAAGAATCCGGACTATTTGGCAAATCTGATGTTCTCCAACGAGCATGTCCGCTCCATGGGCGCGCCCGATCAGAAACTGAACGTCACCGGCCCGAAGGAAAGCTGCAAGCGCTACGCAGACCTTGCCAAGAAGGAGCACTATGCGTTCGATAAGGACGGCAATAAGTTCTCCGACATGAAGGTCTACAACATCCGCGACGCCATCTTTGAGCCGCTGATCAACAAGTATTACGAGGATCCCACGCTCGTCGCCTATGGCGAAGACGTGCGCGACTGGGGCGGCGCATACGCCGTCTACCGCGGCCTGATGGACGTGATCCCGCACTCCCGCCTGTTCAACTCCCCAATCTCCGAGGCTGCTATCGTCGGCACCGCCGTCGGCTATTGTATGTGCGGCGGCCGCGCGGTCGTCGAGCTGATGTACTGCGACTTCCTGGGCCGCGCAGGCGACGAGGTCTTCAACCAGATGTCCAAGTGGCAGGCCATGTCCGCCGGTATTCTCAAGATGCCGATGATCCTGCGTATGTCCGTCGGCGCAAAGTACGGCGCGCAGCATTCTCAGGACTGGGTCGCCATCGTCTCCCACATCCCCGGTCTGAAGGTCTTCTTCCCGGCTACCCCGTATGAGGCCAAGGGCATCATGCAGGCGGCTCTGAACGGCACCGATCCCTGCGTCATCTTTGAGTCCCAGCGTATCTACGGCAAGGGCGAAGAGTTCCACGAGGGCGGTGTTCCCGCCGAAGAGTACGAGTGGGTTCCCGGCGCGGTCAATAAGGTCCGCGATGGCAAGGATCTCACCATCCTCACCATCGGCGCAACGCTCTACCGCGCGGTCGACGCAGCCAAGACGCTCTCCGAGAAATACGGCATCGAGGCCGACGTCATCAATATGCCGTCGCTTGTCCCGCTGGATTATACCGACCTCATCGCGTCCGTCAAGAAGACCGGCCGTGTCGTCCTGGCCTCCGACGCCTGCGCAAGAGGCACGTTCCTCAACGAGATCGCGGAGAATCTGACGAATATGTGCTTCGATTATTTGGATGCGCCTCCCGTCGTCATCGGCGCGCGCAACTGGATCACCCCGCCGCACGAGTTCGACAAGTATTTCTTCCCGTATGCCGAGTGGATCATCGACGCGGTCAACGCCCGCCTGATCCCGCTGGAGGGCTACACCTCCACCACCACTCCCGACGAGGCTGAGATCATCCGCCGCAACAAGCTGGGCGTGTAAAACCAGAGATCCCCGCGCAGATCCAATCTGCGCGGGGATTTGAAAGAAAGCCTTGACAAACGTACCAAACGCCGCTATAATATCTATGTTTTCCGGATCATAGCACCGCACGGGAAACAGCACAGCTTCATAAATGGGCCTGTAGCTCAGCTGGGAGAGCGAACGGTTCAATTCTATGCCCCCAAATTTGGGGATGTAGCGCAAGCGTCCGGCAGATGGTTCGCATCTATGCCGCCAAAAAAGTCAATAAGGGCCTGTAGCTCAGCTGGGAGAGCGTTCGGTTCGCATCCGAGAGGTCGAGAGTTCGAGTCTCTTCAGGTCCACCAAATGGCGAGAAAGTTCTAAAAATGAGGACTTTCTCGCCTTTTTTGTTAGGCCCTGTATCTCATGCGCCTGCATTTTCCTGAAGAGAGTAAAATGGAAGCGACTGGGCGTTGAATTCGTCAAAGCTGAACTTGAAGTTTATCTCCATCCTGTAGTCCCTGCCGACGTACACTGAATCGATGAGCTGGGAGAGTATCATCTTCCGCGCCTCAAAGCTGCTTTTGGAATAGAGGTCGGCCCAGCTCAGAAGCTGGTCGTACTCGGCCTGTAAGCTCTGAGATGAGTCGAGAAGGCCGTCTAGGGACGCCTGCGCTTCCTCCTTACGGGCCTGCGCGGCTCTGAGCTTGTCAGCGGCGTCGGCCATGAGCGAGTTGAGCAGCTGGGCGTTGAGCGGGCTTTCGCCGCGGATGACCTTGATGGTCTCGGCGCGGTAGTCGTCCAGCTCCTTGACAATGCCGTCTATCTCGTCCTCTGCCTGCTGCAACCGTATACGAGCAAGCTCGATCTCACGTTCGCGCTGCCTGCCGATGATTTCAGCCTCCGGAGCGGCGGCAATCTCCGCTAGCTTCATGCGCACGACCTGTTCGACCATGGAATCCACTTTGGGTACAGAGTAGCCGGACTGACCGTCGCATTCACCCGGGTGCCGGACGTTGTAGTGGCACTGGTAACGGATGTACTTGGCCATGGGGATGTTCCGGTTCTTTTTACGCCCGCTGGTCGTGAGCGTCAACCTGTTGCCGCAGTGGGCGCAGAAGATGTTGCCGACGAGCAGGGAACTGCCCTTGCAGTTGCGCGGCACGGAGCTGCGAGGCATTGTGCGCTCGCGCATTATCTGCTGGGCGCGGTCAAAGGTGGCGTCGTCGATAATGCGCAGCTCCTCCAGATACGCCGACCGGCTGTCGCCATTCTTGATGATGCCGGTATACATCTCGTTCTTGATGATGCGGTTGAGCGTGGTGTTGGGGAAGCCTTTCCCATCGCGGCTGTGTATGCCGGACTCGTGGAGATATTTGCAGAGCCTCTGCGCTCCGTAGCCCTCATCCACATACTTGCGGAATATGAGCCGCACTATCTCGGCCTCATCCTCGTCGATGGCCAGGTCGCAGACCTCGCGGTTGCGCTTGTTGACGCGCCCGCGCTTTTCAAGGCGGTAGCCGTAAGGCACGGTGCCGCCGGTGTAGAGACCCGCTTCCGTCATCTGACTGAGGCGGGTCTTGACACGGATGGAGGTCTTGATGCTCTCGCCGGAGGCCTGCCAGTAGCGGATGTAGTTCATCAGCTTGTCAACGTGAGTGTCGAATCTCTGCTGGCCCTCGGTGGCGCTCCAGACCTCGATACCGTTGCGGACGAACCATTCCACAACGAATGGAGTCTCGTCGTCGCGGCGTCCAAGGCGGTCAAACATGAAAACCAGCAGGATGTCAAATTTCCCGTCAACGGCGTCGTGCTGTATCTCTTGGATGGCGTCACGATCTTTGGCTGAGACCTTGAATCCGGAGACGCCTTTTTCGGAGAGTTCACGCACGATGCTCCAGCCTTGAGCCGCAGCAAATTCGCGGCAACGCTGTTTTTGCATGGGTATGTCGTCCTTTTCAACCTGACCGAGAGTGGAGACGCGGTAAAGGCAATAGACACGCTTGATGGAATAGTAAGTATCATAGTTGTTCATCATACACACCTCATCCTGATGTGTCTGATCTTTGCTGCCTGTCCGCGATATGTGATTTTCAAGGTGCTCCGCCGACATTATCTCACACCCTGTCCTCGGCGGCAATGTTGTCGCGCCTGTACGAATTGAGCAGGATGCCCCTGACGTTCGCCATGACGGAGACCTTGTCCGGGCAGTCCTTGTATTTCACGCGGACGAGACAGCCGTCCAGAACGCAGACCTGCTCGCCGCTTGAGTTGATGGGAGCCGAAAGCGAATTTGTGTTTTTCATGTGTTTCGCTCCGTTTCTTATAGAATGTTCCGCCGTATTTGCAACGCCGCCCCCCGGCGGTATGGGGATACAGCGAGCCGCCGCTGGCGCGGCTGTCATAGCTCTGCGTGTGCCGATCGCCGTACACCGCAGGGCTGCCCCCAAGTCCTCGGGAGCGCGTGAGCAAGTATCTTTATCCCCCGCGCTTTCATTGCAAAGCGGCTTGCCAAAGCCGTTTTCGGGGCCGCGTTCATCGCTCTGGCTTACGCCGTCATCGCGCCGCGCCCCACGTCGCTGACCGTCTCCAGTCACGCTGGATCTGTGCTCGCTGTACCGTGTATTCAGTTGTAAAAGACTCTCAAGAAGTATTGCTTCTCACTATACAGGCAGTGGGAAAGACGATTTGGCAACGCTTAACTCAAATTTTTTCTAATTCGTGCAATATGACGACTGATATTCTGATGTGAGCACGAAAAAACTTTGGCTGCCTCCCTATAAGACTTGCCGTCAATCACAATTTGCGTAAGCAGCTCCAAGTCTGCGTCTGAAAGCCCATGCAGCCGCTCGACTAACTGCGGGTCGCTTATCTCATCGAGCCAGCTATAGCGCTCTGCGGGCGATTCAAATGCCTGAACATAGCAAGAGCCGCAGGCCGTCTCCAACGGACGCCTGCGGCTCTCATACGCTCTGTCGCGGTTGAATTGTTCGAGGTCGAAGCGACGCATCTCCTCGATGTCGTCCTCGCTCATTCCTTCTTTTCTGTACCAGGACGCTTTTCGTTTCCACTCAGCGTCGAATTTTCTTTTTTCCTTAGCATAGTTGTATGCCATTAAAATGACCTCCTGCTTTGATTTGGATGGGAATCAAAACAGGAGGTCAGGGGTATTTGGCTACGTAGCACTGCCAGCGCCTAGGGCGCATTTCCGTCTCCCTGACACTAGGTATTTACATACGTGGGTTAAGGGTGGAGCTTGAGCAAAATAGGCTTCAATTACTATTTGTGTTTTGCTCTACCATTTATTTCACTCAATTCAAAGAATAAGAGTTTTTTATACGCAAAACCACATATTACATATGCGCTATACGATAAGCAACCAGCAGTAACTAACTGTTGAAAAGCACTACGTCTATGGAGTATAATAGGATAAATATAGGGAATTTGTAAAGAAACGTCAAAAACTGTTGCAAACAGTGTGCTACTCATTTTAGATTATACAGATTGCAAACATAAGTTTTTGTCACGTAAGTATGGCGACCATACTGTATGTCAGTATTTGTACACTCAATTAAGATTACAGGACGTGACATTTTTATGGACATAAATACGGAACAATTTATAGAAAAGCTATATTGTACAACGCGTGACAAACTGTTCCGCTATGCCTATCGCCTGATTGGTAGAGTGGAAAAGGCGGATGAGCTGGTGCAGGAAGTTTTTGTGCTGGCTATGCTGCATGAAGGGGAGCTTTTGAGTCATGCAAATCCACAGGGCTGGTTGTTTGTTACACTAAAATATCAGATATTGAACGAGCGGCGCAGAAAAGAGTCAATATCTGAAGTTCCGTTGGATGACTTTTTTGCTTTGGAAGAAAAGCCTCCGAGTGAACCACTTGAAACTATTCTCCCCAGAGAATTATCAGATCTGGAAAAACAGATACTGATATGGAGATTCGAAGATCAAATAGATTATTATGAAATGTCAAATCGACTTGGTATTTCTCAAAATGCATGCAGGATCCGGGTATCAAGAGCGGTAGAGAAATGCCGGAAGAATTGGGACAAAAACTTTTAAATTATTCGATTTGTTGAAATAGGTCACCCTTCTCAGTACATATAAGGACAGGGATAGTGAGGGGAGGAAGGAGGTCATGATGAGCTATCCTTTTGATGATAAAGAAAATGAGTTCAATAAAATCACCCGAGAACAGTTGGACTCCATGTCTGTTGCCGAGCTTTTGGAGCTGCTTGAGAGCATAAACGAGACTATGACGGAGGATAACTTCGACGATGAACTCGTTGAAGCCTGCTTGGATGCCATAGACCGTAAGTCTCCTATGCCAGAGTATCCTTCAACGAACGAGTCGCTGAAGGCGTTTGAGGCCAAGCTCCATACGGCCGGCGGCACGGAGCCTGAACTCACGCTGCTCATCACGGAGAGCGCGGTACTCGGCATAGGCCGCACGCTTTTCGGCGACGAGGGCGGTGAACTCCGTGTTCAGGTCTTTGACCTTCGGCAGCTTTTTGAGACCGTGGTCGTTGAAGTACCGCTTCGCCTCGCGATGCCGTGCTATGTCGGCCTCGTGCTTGCTGTAGAACTCTCGTGAGTAGTCGCTGGTCTTGTATGCGGCGAAATCTTCGCGCGTCCTTGCATAGCTGACTATTTGCTTCCGCAGCTGGGAGACCTCGTCTATCCTCGCCTCAGCCGCCTTGATATGCGTTCTGACGTCAGCAAGTTTTTTGCCCGCGGCCTCGGTACGGGCGATAAGCTCTGCGCGGCTGCTGATGCCATGCTCCTGCAAATACAGCAGCGTTTTGGCCATTTGTTTTACGTTGAACACCTTTGCCCAGCGCTTATAGCCAGCGCCTTTGCCCTCAGCCAGCTTTGCCTCAATGTCGATAACAAGGCTCGTACGTTCGCGCTTGCCGCGTGGGAGATGTGCTGCACGTCCGGCAATGGCAGCCCGCAGCTCTGCCTCGGAATAGCCCTCGCCGAGGGAGCGGAGCCGTATGGCTCGCTGGCCGCTTTTGCGGAAAGTGACGTGCGCCCCGGCGCTGACTTCCCAGCCGGTTCGCCGCAGAAGGTCGAGCAGTTCGTCAAAGGTTTTTGGCTTTTCCGCGAGTACCGCGTCGATGTCTGCTCGCAGGATGTCTCTATGAGATGCAGGCTTCTTCTCGCCGAGCCACTTGTCGTAGGTCGAGTTTGTGTAGCGGCGCGGGTTTTGTATCACGGATAGTCCATGCTCAATGCAGATTAGATCTGAGAGCCGCCCGAGGGCGCGGCCTGAGCCGAGGAAGTCGCGGAACTTCGCTGTGCCGTCGAGCGTCGTGGAGCTGAAAATGATGTGGTTGTGTATGTGCCGCTTGTCTGTGTGAGTGCAGACGATGCAGGCATGACGGCCCTTGAGGAACCGCTCGGCCAGCTCTCGGCCAACGAGGTTTGCCTCCTCAGGCGTTATCTCACAGGGCTTAAACGACTGCCGTATGTGGTACGCGATAACTCCCGGCTCCCTGCGCCCTGTGCGTTGCGCATACTGGCGCTTCGAGAGCGCAAACTCGGCGGCGACGAGCTGAGGCGAGCAGCCGTAGGCGCAGATGAGTGCGCCGTTTCCAGTTTTCTCCGGGTTCTTGACGTAGTCCGTGCGCTCAGTTAGCGAGCGAATGACGCTCTGCCCACGCGAACCACGGATGGCGATGAGTCGTGTGGTGGCCATTTAGTGCCTCCGTGTTTTAAATTCTTTTGATAATAGTGTTGCGTCCCTTCCTATTGACTTAAGAGGAAAAACTGCCATAATATTGATTCATAAACGATAATTAAGGAGGAGGGCGTATTGAGCAACAAGCAGAAGGAAGATAAGCCGGTACTTGCCATATGCTATGACTTTGATAAGACATTGACGCCGGATGATATGCAGGCGCAGGGTTATATACAGTCGGTCGGCTATGATATACCGGACTTTTGGAAGGAGTCCAACTCGCTCGCAGCAGATAACGAAATGGATCAGAACCTGGCCTATATGTTCCTTATGAAGCGGGAAGCCGAGGGAATTATTCCGTTTACAAGGCGAACGCTGACAGAATATGGTTCAAAGGTTAAACTGTTTCCTGGTGTTGAGGAGTGGTTCGAGCGCATTAGAGCTTATGGTGCTGACCGCGGGGTCATTGTGGAGCATTACATTATTTCCTCCGGCCTGAAAGAAATGATCGAGGGCACGAGCGTAGCCAAGGCTGGGGCATTCGAGCGGATCTATGCGAGCTCGTTTTATTATAATGACAGAGACGTGGCGATCTGGCCTGCACAGGTGGTGAACTACACCAGCAAGACCCAGTTCCTTTTCAGAATAGAGAAAGGCGTACTGGATGTAAACGACCAATCCGTCAATGAATATTTCCCACCGGACAAGATTCGAGTGCCTTTTCGCAACATGGTGTACATAGGCGACAGCGATACTGATATCCCCTGCATGAAACTCGTCAATATTTATGGAGGCCACTCCATCGGCGTTTATAATGCGGAAACTAGCGACAAGACCAAGGTCTATAAGATGATGCGGGATCAGCGTATAAAGTACTTTGCCCCGGCAGATTACAGGAATGGTTCTTCACTGGACACATTGGTAAAACTGATTATTGACCGCACTGCCGCAAACGAGGCGCTGGAGAATGTCCACTATGACTGCTATGATGAATTTACAGAGGCGGACAAAGCTGAAAGCGAGGAACAGAAGCAAAAGCGCGAGCTGATCATGGCGCTGGAGAGCAGCGACAGCTTCGCGAGGACGCACTCGGTAGTTGCCAAACTTAAAAAGTGCTCCGGCTGGTCGGTAGATGAAAAGAAGCAGTTGTTTGATATTGCGGTAAGAAACAGTCAGGTGCTGTATATTTTGAGCGATGCGGACGTAAGCAAGTTCTATCAGGGGCTCTTGGAGGGTATGACTGAGCTTTCTGAAAATGCGAGCAAAGTCAAAGAGCGCATGGGAAAATAGCGAACCGCTGACAATGAAGGCAGTTGAGGCCCGAGAATATACAGCTTACTCCAATGCCGCGAGTTTACGCAGTACCGCGTCTACCGCCAACCACACGTCGCCAAGGCGGTGCTGGATCTCGGCAAGGTCGTTCTCATACACGCGGCCTGTTGCGTTTGCTTGCTTGGCGATCTGATTCACATTTGCGCTGGTGCGCCTGAGAAGGCTCACCAGCGTTTTTATTTCGGCCATGTCGAGCAAAATGATCCGCCCATCAATGGCCATCTTGCGTAGATATGCCGCCATGTTCACGGTGCCGGCCTCGGCCATCTTCTGCCGGATCGCCGCCAGTTCCGCATCATCAACCCAGAAGCGGAGGCGGCAATTGCGTTTGCGCCCAATCTCCATCTCACAGCTCCAGTGCCTTGGCCTTTGCCGCGGCTCTTGGCGGCGTCTCGGCGCTTTGCAGCTTCTCCATGACCGAGGGCTTCTTCTCACACTCATGGACCGCAGCTGTTCGTTTAACGGCCATAGTATCATCGGCGCAGGTCTCCATCGCGTCGTGCATTTCTATCATCAAAAAATCGCTGTCCGTATTGCGGTAGGCCTCGAACACTTCCTCAAGCGGGGCCTTCAAGTGCAGCAGTGTTTCGAGCTGCGCCGGAGACAAATCCACGGACTCCGCGTGCATCAGTATGTCCTGCTTGGTCGTGTATTGAAAGGCGTTATCGAGTATGACGCTCGCCGGCTGCTGCAACAGCCAGGTTTCATACTCGGCAAACTCAGAATGCATCTTGGTGAGCAGCTGCTCCAACTTGTCCATTTATCTGCAAGCCTCCTTGCTTGGTGCGTTTTTCGGTTCGTATAAGGGTATAGGCTCCTTGAGTTTGGCGAGGACCGAGGGTTTTTCGGCCTCCGGCGGCTCAGTGTTGTTTTCCATATCCAGCTCAGCGTTCAGCTCGACCAGCCGGGCGGACTTCTCTCGCAGCTCGTCCTCCTGCGGGAAGGGCTTTTCCAGCTCCTTGCGGGCGTTCTCGACTTGGCGCTCAAGGTCGGAGAGGCGGGCGCGGAAAGTGTCAAGCTTCCCGCCTATCATAGGCATCGCGTTCTCAATGCGGGTGACATTGCCCCTCGCGTCCTCGCCCAGCTCGACGTGGTGCTCAAGCGCTCCCTTGAGCGTGAGGACGTGTTTGCCGAAGGCCTCCAGCGAGACCTCCACGTCGAAGCCCCGAAAGGAGCCGATGTGGACGGGCTGCGTGTCCTGCACCGTGGGCAGGATATTCAAAAGCGCCTCGCCTGCGGCGACGCGCTCGTCGTAGTGCTGCCCTTGGAGTTCAATACCTGCGAAGCCGTCCGCTGGCGCGGGATGGGCGCCGCGTGTCTTTATGTCCGCCTCGCAGCCCATGATGGCCGCCTTTGCCGCCGCTATCTCACGCGGGAAGTATTGCAGCAGCCTGTCCTCAAGCTGGTATTTCTGGTTCTGGTGGCTGGACTTGAGAAGCCGCAGTTTTGCGACCTGCACGTCCAAGTCCATCTTCTCCCTAATTCTTGGGTCGCCCGCGCACAGCGCCTTGACCTCGGCGTAGGACAGCGTGGTCTCGTCCGCGTCCTCGCAGGAGCGCACGGGGCTTTTGCTGGTCATTATCTGCGAGATGAACCTCTGCTTGTTCTCTAAGGTCTGCCAGATATACGAGTCAAATGTCTGCTCGGTGACGTACCTGTACACATGGACGGTCTCATTCATATTGCCTTGACGCGCGATGCGGCCCTTGCGCTGTTCGAGGTCGCCGGGACGCCATGGGGCATCCAGGTCGTGGAGTGCGACGAGCCTGTCCTGCACGTTCGTCCCCGCGCCCATCTTGGCCGTACTGCCCAAGAGCACGCGCACATTGCCGGAGCGCACTTTGGCGAACAGCTCCTTCTTTTTCATGTCCGTGTCCGCCGTGTGGATGAAGGCTATCTCGCTCTCCGGGACGCCACGAGAGATCAGCTTCGTTTTTATGTCGTCGTAGATGTTGAAGCCCTTGCCGGGCGTGGACAGGTCGCAGAATATGAGCTGCGTCAGCTTTTTGTCCGCGCCCTCTAACCAGATGCGGAACACGTTGTCCACACAGCGGTTGACCTTCGTTCCCGGCTCGTCAGGCAGCGGCGGGTTCACCACGCGCTGGTCGAGGCCGAGCTTGCGCCCGT
>ERZ857801.1955-NODE-1955-length-19226-cov-3.310834_pt1 | contig 19226 bp, 21 predicted proteins | sample MGYA00519762_ERZ857801 | MGnify/ENA primary metagenome ERZ857801 (study PRJEB31778, sample SAMEA3449368) | human gut metagenome | biome: human gut; feature: human-associated habitat; material: faeces | place: United Kingdom | collected 2010/2012 ...
TTCAATCTGCAGATAAAATCATTGTTTTAGAAGATGGAAAAGTGAAAGAAGAAGGAAGTCCAGAACAATTATATAAGCAAAATGGACTCTATCGTCATATGCTTGATTTACAAAATGAGAGTGCTCAATGGCAAATTGATTAATAAAAAAGTCCTCATATAGTTGATTTGACTATGTGAGGACTTTTTGACTAGTGATTGTTTTTCAAATATTTTATTCTATTCAATATAATATCATCTCTCATCAATGCATCATTTTGTTTATGATAATCAAATAATATGTGACTGCATAAATCTTGATTAGATATATTTGGGAACTGTTCTCTGTATGATAGAATCATATTATCAAAATAATTAATTTGTACCGAAACAATTTGGTTATTTATTTTTAATCTTAAGGGTGCATTTTCTTGAATCAATTTTTCAGCAAATTTGATATATTGACTTGGGTCTATGATTTCAGCTTTTTTCATCAAGGTTATAAAATCATCAGGTGCAGTTAAAAACATCGTTGCATATTTGTTGTTATGAAGTTTGGCAGATTGACATAAATATATCTGTTTATCATAAAGTTTGAATTGACATAAGATATAGCATATAATATAAAATCCTATTTTTTCATGGGCATAAGATGAAGTCCATATTCTGATTTGCTGATGATTTTTGAGTTGTGATAATATGTCTTTATAATTTTTAATCATCCTATGAAAATCATAATTGACTTTTAACTTTTGTAATGAAGTTATACGTTCTTCTAGATTTTTAACATTCAAAGAACCAATGGATAAATCATCATATAAATATATAATCCGATGAAAAGAATCAATAACATTTTCAGCTTGAAGAATTTTCAAAATATGATATGTATTGATATCAAAACATAATTCTAACATAATCATCTTACAATTGTGACATGTTCAGTATTGGTAATATGTCCACCATTAAGGACACGACCACTAACTAAAGATACTGTATAATCTAATGTACATTTGATTTTATGCCCTTTTGTAAATTTGTTTGTTCTCATAAAATTTTCCTCCTAAATATGGTGTAAAAGCTTTTACAATATTATCATATATTATGAGTTAGCCGTGATTAACTCTATTTTTTTGCTTTATAATCTTCTAAATACTTATAAAATAGAATATTTGGGTTTATAAAAGATGAGGGTGTGTGATTTAGAATACTAAATAGTTGAACATTATATTAATAAATGATATGAAATACTGATGTAATATATGACATTTTAATGTCGAAATAAGAATAACAAAATTATCATATAAGAGTATTTTATCACAAAATGCATGTTTAATGAGGTTTTCAATGAATATAATGATAATTTAAATCAAGTTAACTAAAGAAATTATTATACATGAATATATGAAAATAGCTACTTTTTTGCTTATATATATTGACAATTATAGGAAATGAGAGTATTCTAATGATGTGGTTAGTAAAGACCAACTTATATTTTTAACAAAGAGTTAGCATACACTAATATAAAGAAGGGATGATTATGATGCCATTAACATTAGCTGGTGTTGGAGAAGTGAATACAATTCGCAGAATAGGTGGCAATGAAGAAACAAGGCGTTTTTTGGAAAATCTTGGTTTCGTTGCTGGAAGTGAAATTACTGTCTTATCTGCCATTGAAGGTAATGTCATTGTCAATATTAAAGATTCTAGAATTGCCATTAACAAAGATATGGCACGTCATATCATGGTATAGCTTTTAGGGTGTTTGAAAAGGGAGGAGAGATGATGATGAATTTAAGTGAAGCGAAAGTTGGAAGTACAGTCACTGTTACAAAAATAGAAGGGGACAGTGCTTATAAACGACGCATCATGGATATGGGAATCACTAAAGGAACGAGTCTATATATTAGAAAAGTTGCACCATTAGGAGATCCTGTAGAAATTACAGTCAGAGGATATGAATTATCTGTAAGAAAAATGGATGCGCAGTGTGTCCAAGTGAAATAGAGGGGGTATTGGATTATGAATATGAAAATTGCTCTTGCTGGTAACCCTAACTGTGGAAAGACAACAATGTTCAATGCTCTTACTGGAGCGAACCAATATGTTGGAAATTGGCCTGGTGTTACAGTAGAGAAAAAAGAAGGAAAATTAAAAGGGAAGAGAAAAGATGAAGATATCATTATTACCGACTTACCTGGTATTTATTCTCTTTCACCATATACATTAGAAGAAGTGGTCAGCCGTGATTATATTTTAAATGAAAATCCAGATGTTATTATTAATTTGGTTGATGCTACAAATATTGAAAGAAACTTATATTTAACAACACAATTGATTGAAACTGGGGTACCAGTTGTGATTGCTTTAAATATGGCTGATTTATTGAAAAAAAGAAATATTAAGATTGATACAAAACGTCTTTCTATGTTATTAAACTGTCCAATTATTGAAACATCTGCTTTAAAACAGACAGGGTTAAATGATTTAATGGATGAAGCAATTAAAGTTGCGCGTAAAAAAGAAGTGGCTTTACCAAAAGATATTTTTTCATCTGAATTAGAAAAAGCCATTGGTGAAGTAGAAAAGCAATTACCTGTTTCTATCAGTGAAGGTAAAAAGAGATGGTATGCTGTTAAATTGTTGGAAAATGATAGTAAAGTTGTTGCAAGTATTGGAAATCAAATTCAAGATAGAACTGTTATTGATCAACAACGTGAAGCATTGGAAAAGAAACATGATGATGATATGGAAAGTATTGTCACTGATGAACGTTATCAATTTATTCAAAAAATTATTTCTACAACTGTAAAAAAAGGTGGAGAAAAATTAACAGTATCAGATAAAATTGATAAAATTGTGACAAATCGTATTTTAGGTATTCCTATCTTTATTGCTGTGATGTTTATTGTTTATTATGTATCTGTCACAACTGTAGGAACTTGGGTGACAGATTGGACAAATGATGTCTTTGTTGTAGCGATTCAGGATGCTGTGGGATCTTTCTTGACAAGTATTGGAACTGGAGAAGTTGTTCAGGGACTTGTTGTCGATGGAATTATTGGTGGTTTAGGAGCTGTACTTGGTTTCGTACCACAGATGGCTATTTTATTCTTATTCCTATCCATTTTAGAAGATTGTGGATACATGGTTCGTATTGCATTTGTGATGGATCGTGTGTTTAGACATTTTGGATTATCTGGAAAGAGCTTTATTCCATTATTAATTTCTTCAGGATGTGGTATTCCAGGAATCATGGCTTCAAAGACGATTGAACAGGATAATGATCGTCGTTTAACAATCATGACAGCCACTTTCATTCCATGTGGTGCGAAGCTTCCTGTTATTGCACTGATGGGTGGTGTGATTGCAGGAGAAGCAGCTGGATATACAGAAAGTTCATTTGTTGCGCCAATGATGTACTTTATGGGAATTGTTGCCGTATTGGTTGCTGCTATTATTTTGAAGAAAACAAAACCATTCTCTGGAAAACCTGCACCATTTGTTATGGAATTACCACAATATCATATTCCATCTGCCAAAACAGTTTTATTACATGTATGGGAAAGATTAAAAGGATTTATTATTAAAGCTGGAACAATCTTGTTCTTAGCATGTGTTGTGATGTGGTTCTTAGGTGCATATGGATTTGTAGATGGACAATTTGGACTAGTAGAGAGTGGCGATAGTTTATTAGCAATGATTGGTGGATTGATTGCTCCAATCTTTGCACCACTTGGATTTGGAAACTGGCAGGCCGTGGCTGCTTCGCTTTCAGGATTTACAGCGAAAGAAGCGATTGTTTCAACAATGGGATTATTGGCGAATGTTGCTGGAGATGTCGAAGATGCAGTCAATGTTGCTCAAGGTGTCCAGGCATGGTTCCCTACAACTTTATCTGCTTTATCATTCTTGATTTTCAACTTATTAGATTCACCATGTCTTGCGGCTATTGCAACTATGGCTCAACAGATGCAATCTCGTAAATGGTTCTGGTTTGCCATCATTTTCCAAAATGTCTTTGCTTATGTTGTATGTTTATGTATTTATCAGATTGGAACATTCCTGATGGGTGGAGCCTTTGGAATCTGGACGGCTATTGCATTTGTCTTAGCAGCTGTGATATTATTCTTATTGTTTAGACCTGATCCATATAAAAATCAAAAAGTTTATTCAAGAAGATCAGTTCAAGTGAATTCATAATCAAATAACTGGATACCTTGGTGTCCAGTTTTGACATATCAAAGGAGTTGAAAGAAATGGCAGATATGATTGTACTTATATTAATAATAGGATATTGTGGATTTGTCATTTTTCAGCGACATCGTCAAAAGAAGAATGGGACACAAAATGGATGTCGTGGAATATGCGATGGATGTAGTGGGTGTGGAGATTTGAGTCATTTAAAAGAAACATATTTTGCTGATAAAATGAAAAAAGAAAGGAAATTATAGATGGGTAATTCAACAGGTTCAATGTTTTATATGTTCATCATTGTGATTGGTGTTTATATCATAGGAATGTTAGCCTTTCTAGGATTTCAACGAATAAAGAAGTGGTTTCATAAGCGTCGTGATTTAAAGTTCCAGGAAAGAAGGGATCATCATGGTTGATGCCATTATTATCATTATTGTGATTGTCTTATTAGGATTTGCATTAAAAGGAAGTATCAGACACTTTAAAGGTGAAGGAGCATGTTGTGGAGGAAGTCATGAAAGTTTAGATATGCAAGAAAAGAAATTGACTTCACCTGTTATTGGGAAGAAATTATTAAAAATTGAAGGAATGCATTGTGATCACTGTGCCAAACAGATCATGGATGCTATAAATAAGATTGATGGAGTTAGTGCAAATGTTGATCTTCAATCACAGACAGCGACGATTTTCTATGATCGAGAAATCAATGATAATGAGCTATATCAGGCTGTAAAAAGTGCTGGTTATCATATTCAATCAATAAGTTGTTCATAGAAAAGTATTGAAGAGGATCATAATCAAGAGATGTTATAGATGATATGTTTTATAACATCTTTTTTAATATGTTTTGATAGCTGGATCAACAAGGAAAATAATGAATTTATTGATTAAAAAATCATATAAACTATTGACAAATTTATTATATATAGTATACTGATTATAGAGTTAGTTAAAGCTAACTGTTAATAACATATAGAAGTTAGCAAATCCTAACCGATATATCTAAGCGTGTAAAGATATATAAAGAATAAAAGAGGATATGAATGATAGAAATAGTTGCCCTCATACTCCTATTCATCGTCATTTTAGATTCAAAAGCCAGATTAGATCTAGACATACTTGTAACTATGATATATTCTATCCTTTAACAGACACATTTTGTGTATGATAAAAAGTAATCTTCGGATTACTTTTTTTCTTTGGTATATAAAGTTGCGTTTGAAAGTTGAATGTGATAATCTAAATGTTAAGGTGATGAATATGAAGAAAATGGAATTGCGTCATACAAAAATATTGGAGTTATTAACTGAAAAGAATAAAGTGGATGTTACAGAATTATCTCAAAATCTTGGTGTGTCACAAGTGACAATACGTAAAGATTTGGATATGTTAGAGAAAAAAGGATTGATTGTTAGAGAACATGGCTTTGCGACGCTGAATGGACAGGATGATATGAATAATAGATTGGCCTATCATTATGATATCAAACAACAATTAGCAAAATCAGCTTGTCAGATGATTGAAGATGGTGAAACAATTATGATTGAATCTGGTTCCTGTTGTGCCTTACTGGCTCAAGAAATTGCTTCAACAAAAAAAGATGTTACAATTATTACGAATTCTTCTTTTATTGCTGATTACATTCGTCAATATTCTCAAGTCAAACTGATTTTACTTGGCGGAGAATATCAAAAAGAAGCACAGGTTGTTGTAGGTCCAATGACAAGACGTTGCGTTGAAGCGTTCTTTGTTGATAAGTTTTTTATTGGTACAGATGGTTTTTCAAAAAATACGGGATTTACTGGAAATGATTATATGCGTAGTGAAACAGTGCGAGATATGGCTCGTCAGGCTGCTCATGTGATTGTTGTGACAGAGTCTTCTAAGTTTCAACAAGTGGGTTTAGTCAATTTATTGCCCACACAAGATGTCTATTGTGTTGTTACAGATGGAATGATTCCTCAAGAAAGTGAAGAATATTTACAAAGTCAAAATGTGATTGTCAAAAAGGTATAATAAAAGGAGCAATGCTCCTAAATAAAACAATCTAAACCTTCATCAATAAAAATTTGCTGATAATCTTTTAAGTCCTCATTATGGAGGGCTTTTTGATTTTTATAGGTATATTCTTTATTCAACATGTCATATTTTTTTTCACCAAATTGATGGAAAGGCAAGAGTTGCACACGTTTTAATCCAATCTTATGTAACATTCCAGCAAGTCCTCTTGCATCTTCTAAAGAATAATTGAAATCAGGAATGACAGGGATACGTGGTAATATGTCTATACCCTGTTGAAAAGCCCAGGTTAAGTTTTTTATAATCAGTTCATTATGAACGCCAGTTTTTAAGAAATGTTGTTGACTGTCGTGGTGTTTGACATCAAATAATAAAAGGTCAAACTGTGGGGCTAAATGTTGAAATGTTTCTTCTGGAACATATCCTGTCGTTTCAATTGCAGTATGGATATGTTCTTTTTTTAATGCCTGAATGAGTGCTTCAACGAATTGGGGTTGCCCCATACCTTCACCACCAGAAATCGTCACGCCACCTTGAGATTCTTCATAAAAAGGAAGATCCTGTTTGCAGATACGAACAATTTCATCAATGTCCTGATACTCTCCTTCACATGATAAAGAATGTGAAGGACATTGTTGAACACATTGTAAACAACCAATGCATTGATCAAAATGAACATGGATATATCCATCCTGAAATGAGATTGCTTGTTGAGGACAAGTTTTTACACAATGGCAACAATGTAAACATGTGTCGTGATGACATAGAATCTGTATATTTTCATTTTGTGATTCCGGATTAGAACACCACTCACATCTTAATGGACAACCTTTTAAAAAGACTGTTGTACGGATACCAGGGCCATCATGAATACTAAATTTTTGAATATTAAAAATGATACCTTTTGTCATAGTCATTCTCCTTTTGACTATATGTTATCACAAATATTTTAAATAGTAAATAAATAAGTTTCAAATGAAATATAATATGTTTTTATTCAAATAAATATTGACTTTAATTAGATATATGTTAAGATATATTTGAAAATGAAACACATAAAACTTTCAAATGAAATAAAAAGGAGAAGAAAAATGAAGAATGTTGAACATTTTGGTGATTTAACACCACGTATGAATCATTTTAGAGAAGCTGTATTGGATAAGAAACCTTATATTGATGCTCAGCGTGCATTGCTTGTGACAGAAGCTTATGAGAAATATAAGAATCAGACACCTGTCATGAAACGTGCCTATATGTTAAAAAATATATTGGAAAAAATGTCTATTTATATTGAAGATGAAACTTTAATTGTAGGAAATCAGGCTTCATCAAATAAAGATGCACCGATCTTTCCTGAGTATACAATGAAGTTTGTTATGGATGAATTAGATACATTTGAAAAACGTGATGGAGATGTCTTTTATATTACAGAAGAAACAAAAGAAGCTTTACGCTCTATTGCGCCATTTTGGGAAAATAATAATCTAAGAGCTAAAGGTGAAGCTTTACTTCCTGAAGAAGTCAGTGTTTTTATGGAAACAGGATTTTTTGGTATGGAAGGAAAGCTCAATTAAGGAGATGCTCATTTGGCTGTTGAATATCAAAAAGTCTTAGAAATCGGTTTAAAGGGATATGAAGACAGAGTTTTAGATATCAAAAATCATTTGGATTTATGTGTTCCTGAAAATCTTAATAAATATCAATTTTATAATGCAGTATTGATTGTTATTGAAGCAGTCAAAACATTTGCAAAGCGTTTTAGTGTTCTAGCAAAAGAAAAAGCTGAAAAAGAAACAGGAAAAAGAAAAGAAGAATTATTGGAAATCAGTCGTATTTGTGACAAAGTGCCTTATCAGCCAGCTCAAACATTTCATGAAGCGATTCAATCAGTATGGTTTATTCAATTGATTTTACAGATTGAATCTAATGGACATTCATTATCATATGGTCGCTTTGATCAATATATGTATCCTTATTTAAAACATGATTTAGATAACAATATCATCACAGAAGATGAAGCAGTTGAATTATTGACAAATTTATGGATTAAGACTCTCACAATCAATAAAGTCCGTAGTCAGGCTCATACATTTTCAAGTGCTGGAAGCCCAATGTATCAAAATGTGACAATTGGAGGACAGACAACAGATAAAAAAGATGCCGTGAATCAATTATCTTTCTTAGTTTTGAAGTCAGTGGCACAAACAAGATTGCCTCAGCCAAACTTAACGGTGAGATACCATGCTCATATCAATCAGGAATTCTTTGATGAAGCTATTGAAGTGATGAAATTAGGAACTGGTATGCCAGCCTTTAATAATGATGAAGTGATTATTCCTTCATTTATTGAAAAAGGTGTCAAAGAAGAAGATGCTTATAATTATTCTGCAATTGGTTGCGTGGAAACAGCAGTGCCAGGAAAATGGGGTTATCGTTGTACAGGTATGAGTTATATGAATTTCCCAAGAATTTTATTGATTGCGATGAATAATGGGGTGGATATGACTTCTGGAAAACGTTTTGTAAAAGAATGTGGTTATTTTACAGAAATGAAATCTTATGAAGAATTGATGCAAGCATGGGATCAGGTGGTTAGAGAATTAACACGTATGAGTGTGATTGTTGAAAATGCAATTGATTTAGCTTCTGAAAAAGATGTTCCTGATGTTTTGTGTTCAGCCCTTACTGAAGATTGTATTGGTCGAGGAAAGACAATTAAAGAAGGTGGAGCTGTCTATGATTTCATTTCAGGATTGCAGGTAGGTATTGCGAATATGGCTGATAGTCTGGCAGCAATTAAGAAACTTGTCTTTGATGAAAAGAAAATCACTCAACAACAATTATGGGATGCTTTAGTTGATGATTTTCAAAGTGAAGAAAGTCAAAGAGTTCAAAGAATGTTGATTGAAGAAGCGCCTAAATATGGTAATGATAATGATGAAGTGGATCAGTTGGTCGTTGATGCCTATGCATCTTATATTGATGAAATGAAAAAGTATCCAAATACGCGTTATGGTAGAGGGCCAATTGGAGGTATTCGTTATGCTGGAACATCCTCTATTTCCGCTAATGTAGGGCAGGGATTTGGAACGATGGCAACACCAGATGGTAGACATGCTCATACACCATTGGCAGAAGGATGTTCACCAGCGCATAGTTGTGATAAAAGTGGTCCAACAGCGGTCTTTAAATCTGTGTCTAAATTACCAACTCATGAAATTACGGGTGGTGTTTTATTGAATCAGAAAGTAACACCACAGATGTTATCAACAGAAGAAAATAAACAGAAACTGGAAATGTTGATGAAAACATTCTTTAATAGATTGGAAGGATATCATGTTCAATATAATGTTGTGTCTAAAGAAACTTTAATTGATGCTCAAAAACACCCAGAAAAGCATAAGGATTTAATTGTGCGAGTGGCAGGATATTCAGCTTTCTTTAATGTGTTATCAAAAGCAACACAAGATGATATTATTGGAAGAACAGAACAAAGTTTATAGGGAGAAGATTATGGAATTTATTATTGATACAGTTGATTTAGAAGAAATTAAGGAAGCCGTTGCTTATATGCCTATCGTAGGTGTCACAAGCAATCCTTCTATTGTCAAGAAGACAAGCCCAGAGGATTTCTTTGCACATATGCGAGCAATCAGAGATATTATTGGAAAGGATAGAAGTCTTCATATTCAGGTGATTTCTAAGGATTGTCAAAGCATGGTCAAGGAAGCACATAGAATTCTTGAAGAAATAGATAGACAGGTCTATATCAAAGTACCCGTATCTTATGAAGGAATCAAAGCAATTAAGATGTTGAAGGAAGAAAACATTCATGTCACAGCGACAGCAGTCTATGATTTGATGCAGGCTTATATGGCACTGGCAGCAGGGGTAGACTATATTGCACCATATGTCAATAGAATTGGAAATCTAGGAGCAGATCCAATGGAGCTCATCAATGAATTATCAAATCGTATTGTCATGGATGGATATGATACAAAGATAGTTGCAGCATCATTCAAGGGAGTGCAACAGATTAGAGAAGCCTTCAATTATGGAGCACAGGCGATTACAGCACCAGTAGAGATCTTGAAACAGATTTTCAAGAATCCAAGCATAGAAAAAGCAGTAGATGATTTCAATGCCGACTGGTATAGCATGTATGGTGAAGGCAAAGGAATATGTGATTTATAGAGTCATCAGGTATTTTATGAAAAACTCATAAAATGCCTTTTTTAATGCACGTTATTTTACTTTATATCAAAAGTTCTTTACAATAAAAATAGGAAGGTGAAGATAATGAAAGTTTTAATTATTGGAGGTGTAGCTGCTGGAGCCACAACAGCTGCCAGACTGAGAAGATTAAATAAAGATGTAGAAATGATTGTTTTTGAAAAGGGAAATTATGTATCTTATGCCAATTGTGGATTGCCTTATTATGTATCTGGTGAAATTCAAGGTAAAGATGATTTACTGTTGATGACACCACAATTATTTTATGATCGTTTTCAGATTGATGTCAGAGTGGCGAGTGAAGTCACAGCGATTCATCCTGAAAACAAGAGTATCTCCGTTTATAATCATATGACAGGAGAAACTTATGAAGAAAATTATGATCAGCTGGTTATTGCGACAGGATCATCGCCTATTCGATTGCCGATTCCTGGAATTGATCATCCTGATATTCAACAATTATGGACAATTGATGATTTTGAAAAAATACGCCAAAAAGTGGAGCTGGAAAATATGCACACAGCATGTATTATTGGTGGAGGCTTTGTAGGGATTGAAACAGCTGAAAATTTAAAAGAATTGAATGTAGATGTTGATGTTATAGAAAAAGGACCACAAATCTTAAATAATTTAGATTTTGAGATGGTTCAGCCCATACATAAATATTTAAATCGAAAAGGTATTCATTTATATTTGAATACAGAATTATTAGCTTTTGAAGATCATCAATCCAAAATACAAGTCAAAACGAACTCTTTTACAAAAAGTTATGATTTGGTCATTCTTTCAGTCGGTGTAAAGCCACAAAGTGAAATAGCTAAAAAAGCTGGAATTGACTGTAATGCAAGAGGTGGTATTGTTGTAGATGAATATTTAAAAACAAATATTCCAGATATCTATGCAGTTGGAGATGTGATTGAAGTTGAACATTATATTCATCATCAAAAAACAATGATACCTTTAGCAGGTCCAGCTAACAAAGAAGGTCGAATTCTGGCAGATAATCTGGCAGGGCATCCTCAAAAATATCTAGGATCATTAGGAAGTAGTATTATTAAAGTTTTTGAGATGGCCGCAGCAAGCACTGGCTTCAATGAAAAACAATTACAGGCTCAAGGTTTACATAGACATCAAGATTATGAAGTGGTTATTATCCAACAAAAATCCCATGCAGGATACTATCCTGGAGCCAAGCCACTGACAATAAAGGTGATCTATGACCTTGAACAGAACATATTAGGAGCACAGGTTATAGGTTATGAAGGTGTTGATAAACGTATTGATGTGATTTCCACAGCTATTCATTATCATGGGAAAGTGACGGATTTAAAAGATCTTCATATCGCTTATGCTCCACCGTTTGCTTCGGCTAAGGATGCAATCAATATGGTAGGATATGTCGCAGAGAATATGCAAAATGGTTATATACAGTTGATGCTGCCTGATGAATATCAACAAGTCAAAGATCATGTCATCACATTGGATGTCAGAGAAAACGATGAAAGAAAAGCTGGATATATTGAAGGATCTTATCATATTCCATACGGTGAATTGATTCATCGTTATCAGGAAATAGATCCAAAACAGACCATTGTGATATATTGTGCAGTTGGAGTCAGAGCTTATAATTGTGCCAGAATTCTGATGCAAAGAGGATATCAGAAAGTTTATGTGTTAAGCGGAGGCTTAGGATTTTATTTGGATTATTGCTTCAAATAATCATGTGCTTTTACATAATCTTAACAAATTTTATACAAAAATATGATTTTTCCACCATTTAAAAAGATATACACTATGTTTGTCAATAAAGACGAATGATAAATGATAAAAAGGAAGGGTTAAAATATGAAAAAATTCGGAGCTTTATTATTAGCATGTGTATTAAGCTTTAGCTTGGTAGGATGCGGAAATAATGATGGAGGTAGCGATGCGGCTGCTTCAGGAAGTGGAGATGTGAGTGGAACTGTTGCTTTAAATGGTTCAACATCAATGGAAAAACTTGTTAATGGATTAAAAGAAGGTATTGTAGAAACTTATCCAAATTTACAATTAGAACCACAATTTACAGGTTCAAGTGCTGGGGTTGAAGCAGTAACAAATGGAACTGCTGATATTGGAGATGTATCAAGAGCTTTAACTGATGAAGAAAAAGCAGCTGGTTTAGTAGAAAATATTGTTGCTTTAGATGGTATCGCAGTTGTTACTGATACAGCGAACACAGCTACAAATTTAACAACTCAACAATTAAAAGATATTTACACTGGAAAAATTACTAACTGGAGCGAAGTTGGTGGAGCTGACCAAAATATCGTTGTTATTGGACGTGAAAGTGGTTCAGGAACAAGAGATGCATTTGAAGAAATCTTAGATATCGCTGATCAATGTCAATTAGCTCAAACATTAAATGAAACTGGAGCAGTTGCTGCAGCTGTACAATCTACACCAGGAGCAATTGGATATATTTCATTAGATGCATTAAATGATAAAGTTAAAGCATTACAATTAGATGGTGTTGCACCAAGTGAAGAAACAGTAAAAGATGGTTCATATACTTTACAAAGACCATTCGTTATGGCAACTAAAGGTGAAATCAGTGAACAATCAGCACAAGTTCAAGCTGTATTTGAATTTATTAATAGTGATGCAGGACAAGAAGTTATCTCATCTGTTGGTTTAGTTTCAGCAAAATAGTCTTTTAAGGGGCATAGGATTATGCCTCTTTTTTTGTATAAAAATAAATTTTAAAGTTATACTGTTTGTAAAGAAAAAGTAAAGAAATAAATGTAAAAAAAACATCGAAAATCATGGATTAAATACATAGAAATTTAAATATTTTACATAATCTTAACATTTTTTATACAAAATATTGCTATTTCTTTTACGTGAAAAGATATAAACTAGCATTGATTTGTGGAGCTATATATAAAAGAAGGGGTTAAATATGGAAAAGAAGATGATATCTATTATTGCAAATAGAAAAACAAAATCAATGGTAGAAAAAATAGCGTCTATTATTTTTACTTGTTGTGCTGTTGTTTCTATTGTAGCTGTTGTTGGGATTACAGCGTATATGTTTGTTTCAGGAACGCCAGCTATTTTTAAAGTTGGATTAACTGAAATTTTATTCAGCAATGTATGGGCACCAACTGCGGCTGATCCACATTATGGTATTCTTAATATAATCTTAACATCAATTGTTGGGGTAATCTTTGCGATTTTGATAGGAGTTCCTATTGGGATTTTAACAGCTGTCAACTTAGCTGAAATTGCTAATCCAAAAGTGAGAAATATTGTAAAATCAGCAGTTGAATTGTTAGCAGGGATTCCATCAGTCGTCTATGGACTTTTAGGAATATTAATTATCAATCCATTAATGTATCAATTGGAGCTGGCTATTTTTGCTGGGTCAAAAACACATCAGTTTACAGGTGGAGCCAATTTGATTTCAGCTATTTTGGTTTTGGCCATTATGATTTTACCAACTTTAATTAATATTACGGAAACATCATTAAAATCAGTACCAGATGATTATCGTAAAAGTTCTTTGGCGCTAGGTGCAAGTCAAATGCAGACAATTTTTAAAGTTGTTTTACCAGCTGCTAAAAATGGGATTATGTCAGCGATTGTTTTAGGAGTTGGTCGTGCGATTGGTGAAGCCATGGCTATCTTGCTTGTGGCAGGGAACTCAGTCAATTTCCCATTACCATTCAATTCAGTTCGTTTCTTAACAACTGGTATCGTTTCTGAAATGGGATATGCTTCAGGAACACATCGTGAAGTATTGTTTACAATTGGTTTGGTATTATTTATCTTTATTTTAGCAATTAACTTGATATTAACATTTATTTTAAAACGAGGTGGAGAAGATGGAAAATAGTATTTTTGATAAAAAAAGTAGATTAAGTGATAAAGTCTTAAGTTTTCTTATCCAATTATCCACTCTTATTTCCGTTGGTCTATTGATCGTTATTATTGGTTATATATTAATAAGAGGTATTCCAAGCTTCAATTTTGGATATCTTGTCAATACAACAAGCGTATTAAAGGATACAGTAGGGATTTTACCTAATATTATTAATACAGTTTATATGATTGTTGTGACATTATTGATCGCTGGTCCTATTAGTATTGGGGGAGCAATCTACTTAAATGAATATGCAACAAATAAGAAATTTGTTGAAATCATTTCATTTACAACTGAAGTTTTAGCTGGTATTCCATCTATTATTTATGGTTTATTCGGTATGTTGTTTTTTGGAAATTTATTAAAATTAGGGTATTCTATTTTAACAGGAGCCTTAACATTAGCTATTATGATTTTACCAATCATTTCTAGAAATACACAGGTTGCCTTGCAGGCAGTACCAAAAAGTTATCGTGAAGCAGCACTAGGAATTGGAGCGACAAAATGGTATATGATTCGTACAGTTTTATTACCAAGTGCGATTCCTGGAATTTTAACAGGTATCATTTTGGCAATGGGAAGAATTGTTGCTGAATCAGCTGCATTACTATTCACTGCAGGAAGTTTAGCAACATTACCTAGAGGGTTATTTGAACACTTATTCTCAAGTGGTGGAACTTTAACAATTCAACTTTATCTAGAAATGGCAAAAGCGAATTATGATGTTGCCTTTGTCATTGCATTAATTTTAATTGTTGTTGTGTTAGTATTGAATTTCTTAGCAAAATGGATTTCTAAAAGATTTGATGTCAATAAAATTGATTAAGGAAGGTTAAAAAAATGAGTGTAAAAATTAGTTCTAAAAATTTAAATCTTCATTATGGAGAAAAACATGCATTGAAAGATGTGAATTTAGATATTGTAGAAAATAAAATCACAGCATTTATTGGTCCTTCAGGATGTGGGAAATCTACATTTCTTAAGACTTTAAATAGAATGAATGATTATGTAAATAATGTCAAAATTGATGGTGAAATTACATTAGATGGAGAAAATATTTATGATCCACGTGTTGATACAACAGTGTTACGTAAAAAAGTAGGGATGGTTTTTCAGCAACCTAATCCATTTCCAATGAGTATTTATGATAATATTGCTTATGGACCAAGAATTCATGGTATTAAAAATAAAAAGAAATTAGATGAAATTGTTGAAAAAAGTTTAAAAGCAGCAGCTTTATATGATGAAGTTGCAGATCGTTTGCATACATCAGCACTTGGTTTATCTGGTGGACAACAACAGCGTTTATGTATTGCAAGATGTTTAGCAGTAGAACCAGAAATCATTTTATTGGATGAACCAACAAGTGCCTTGGATCCTATTTCTACATTAAAAATTGAAGAGTTATTAATGGAATTAAAAGATAAATATACAATTGCAATTGTCACACATAATATGCAGCAAGCATCACGTATTGCTGATTATACGGCTTTCTTCTTAGTTGGAGAAATGGTAGAATATGGTGAAACAAAGGACATTTTCTCAATGCCTAAAGATAAACGTACAGAAGATTATATTACTGGTCGTTTTGGTTAAGAGTTGTGTTTTGCATGAAAAACAAATATAATGGAGGTATGTAAAATGATGAGAAAACTATTTGACGAAGAATTAGAAAAGTTAAATGTTGATTTAACAAAAATGGGGCATCTTGTAGAAGTTGCTATTGAAAATATGATTGGTGCTTTTAAACATCAGGATAAAGCTCTTGCAAAAGAGATTATTACAAATGACCGTTTAATTAATGATATGGAAAGAACTGTTGAATCAAGAGCATTTAATTTGATTTTACGTCAACAACCTATCGCAACAGATTTAAGAAATGTGACAACAGCTTTAAAAATTGTTACTGATTTGGAAAGAATTGGGGATCAGGCTGCTGATATTGCAGAAATTATTATGAATTTTGAAGGTGAACATGCTTATAAGACTGTTGAGCATATTCCGACAATGGCTAAAAAGGCTAAAATTATGGTTCATGAATCTATAGATTCATTTATTAAAAAAGATTTATCTACTGCACGTTTAGTGAAAAGCATGGATGATGAAATTGATGCTTTGTTTGAAGAAGTGAAACAGGAAGTTGCAGAAATTATTAAAGAAAACAGCGAAAGAATTGATTACTGTATTGATTTCTTAATGATTGCGAAATATTTGGAAAGAGTTGGAGATCATGCAGTCAATATCTGTGAATGGTTAGAATTTAATCAAACTGGTTCAGTGAATGATCAAAGATTGATTTAGGAGGGTTAACAATGAACGAACGTATTTTTGTCATAGAGGATGATGAAAATATTCAGGAGATAGTTAAACTATCTCTTGAATCTAATGGTTATCAGGTTACACTATTTGATAATGCTATTGATGCTATAATAGAAATAAAAAGAGAGGCACCAGATTTAGCTATTTTTGATGTGATGTTGCCACAGATGGATGGGATTTCTGCTGTCAAAAAGATTAGAGAAACAAATACAGAAATGCCTATCTTGATTTTAAGTGCCAAAGATAGTGAAATTGATAAGATTCATGGCTTAGATAGTGGTAGTGATGATTATATGACAAAGCCATTTGGTGTATTGGAGCTTTGTGCTCGCGTTCGTACATTATTAAGAAGAGTTCATCCTAAATCAAAAGTTTTAAGAACACCATCCTTATCTATTGACAAGTCAACACATGTGGTAAAACATCATCAAGAAACTATGGATTTAACACATAAAGAATATCAATTGCTTGTTTATTTAATAGAAAATAAAGATCGTGTTGTCGAAAGAGATGAATTATTAAATAATATTTGGGGATATGATTTTATTGGGGAATCAAGAGCATTAGATGTTCATATTCGTTCACTTCGTAAGAAGTTAAATGATGATGGAGAAAAATATATTAAAACAATTCGTTCGGTGGGTTATCGTTTTGTAGAAAAAGAGGAGGATAAGTATGACTAAATCTATCCTCCGTTATTTTATTGTGATTCTGGTTGTTGCATTATTAAGCAGTTGTGTGATTTCTGGAGCGCTGTTATCTAATAGCATTTTAGATACAACTGAACACGATATGCTGTATTCTTTAAAACTGATTGATTATGCCTTGGATTATCAGCAGCCGCTTGATGGACAAATTGAAAAGTTAAATCCCTTGGCATATAGTGATGATACACGTATTAGTGTGATAGATCTTGAAGGTAATGTTGTTGCTGATACGGCAAAAGATTCTATATCTGAAAATCATTTGAATCGTGAGGAAATTCAGGAAGCTTTAAAATCCAGTGAAGGATATGCTCAAAGAAAATCTGAAACAACAGGTGAGGATACACTTTATGTAGCTTTATATAATCATGAAGACTATATAATTAGACTGGCTATTCCTTATCACGGTATTACTGATTATTTAGGTTCGTTAATTCCAGCTTTTGCAGTAAGCAGTATTATTTCGTTTTTAATTGCGTTTATACTATCACGTAAGCTGGCAGTGACAATCTCTAAACCTATTATTGAAATTAGTGAAAGTCTTGATCATATGAGTAAAGATTTTAGAGTTGATTTGAAGGATTATGATTATCAGGAATTTAATGTGATTGTAGACACGATTTATAATTTATCACATAGATTACGTAAATCTATGCGTCAGGTCAAACTGGAACGTATTAAAATAGATGAAATTTTAAAACAAATGAATGAGGGATTTGTTTTATTGGATGAAGACTATCAAATTTTAAGTATTAATGAAAAGGCAATATCTATATTAGGAGATATGAAAGTACATGATCGTATTTTAGATTATCTTTATTTTCCTGATATTATACAAGCTTTACAAAATAATATTACAAAACAACAGGTTGAGCTAAAAATAGATCATAATATTTATGCTTGTTATATTTCACGAGTTGATTTTGGGACAACTTTGCTTTTTGTGGATATTACGGCATCGAAAAAAGCAGAAAAAATGCGTAGTGAATTTTTCTCTAATGTTTCTCATGAATTGAAAACACCAATGACATCTATTAGGGGATATAGTGATTTATTGGCTCAAGGTGTTGTCCAAAATGAAAGTCAAAAACAAGTTATGTTAGAAAAGATTCAAACAGAAGTTGATAGTATGTCACGATTGATTAATGATATATTGATGCTGTCAAGATTAGAAAGTATGGATATTGAAGCAGAAATGATGCCAATTAAAATGCGAAGTATCGTGGACGAAGTTTTAGAAAGTTATGAAGTAGAAATAGCGAAACATGATATCCATATGGAATATTCTTTTGAAGATATGGTGTATATAGGAAATCATCAACAAATCTATACATTATTAAACAATATTATAGGAAATGCCATTAAGTATAATAAAGATCATGGAAGTGTCTTTGTGGATATTGAAGCGCAAGGCGATGGTATGAAAATTGTTGTCAAAGATACGGGTATTGGTATTCCACTTGCAGATCAGGCACGTGTGTTTGAAAGATTTTATCGTGTTGATAAAGGAAGAAGTAAACAGCGCGGAGGAACTGGACTTGGTTTGGCTATTGTTAAACATATAGTATCGCATTATAAAGGTACGATTTCATTGAAGAGTGAATTGAATATAGGAACAACGATTGAAATTGTTTTACCGCAACAAAAAAGAACTGAATCTTAGTCAATGTCGTCAATTTAACGACAGATTTAAATTAGAAATCTGACATATTCAGATTTCTTTTTTTGTTTATTGAAATTCATAAATAATTATAGAAGCGATATATCATATCTAATGAAATAACATTGATTTAATGGTATAATTGTAGTATAGAAAAGGGGTGGTTTTATGTTTGTGAAGGTTGTTCAAAATAATAGAGGCAAAAAAGGCACTTA
>ERZ857801.1959-NODE-1959-length-19191-cov-14.689904_pt1 | contig 19191 bp, 21 predicted proteins | sample MGYA00519762_ERZ857801 | MGnify/ENA primary metagenome ERZ857801 (study PRJEB31778, sample SAMEA3449368) | human gut metagenome | biome: human gut; feature: human-associated habitat; material: faeces | place: United Kingdom | collected 2010/2012 ...
AATGTTTTTGTAAGCAAATCGCATATAAGTTGTAAATCTTCCATTTCGTCACTCCTCTCATTTTTTTGCTTCCAGCTTTAAAATCTCAATTGCTTCATCTTTAGAATGTTCCCTATACCATTTTCGTGGCTTTTTAAATGCCTTAGCAAGTGCAAAATACTCTCCATTTTTTTTAAGTTCATCCATAACCTCCATAAATGCCTCATGTGCTTTTTCAATTCGATTCATTATATCTACCTCCCGGTCTGAAATTTAAAATTTGTTTCTGGCATGTTTGGGATTGGGTGCTTCCCTTTTCAATTGATATTAAGTTTTCATGCTAAATCACCTACTTTCTTTAATTAAAATTTGTTTCCGTATATGTTGGTTCTTGGTTTGCTTGCACATTTGAAAAAATCATTCAAAAATTTCTATCAGGGGCGTGCGTAGCACGTGCACTTTACCCTTGTAGAATATTTTTTAATGATTTAATGTGCACCAAAGCAAACCTGCCAACATTACGGAGAAACAATTTAAAGGAAGTTATGATGTAATGCATGAAAACGAAAATATCAATGTCCGTTTCCGACAAAGTAGTGGGATGTGGAATTAAATAAAACCAGCCCCTCGGATGGGGGTTCGGCAACTGATTTGTCTGTATGACGGATTCTGCACAAAACGCAACGTGTGAAGTGCGAATCCGGATGTAAACAAATCAGGCGGGGAGGGGCGGCCTGTAAAAAGAAAAAGAGACGTCATTGACATCTCTGTTTCTTTTTTTCATATTCTCTTTTCTTCTGCATATGAGAAATAACCGTTGCCTATTATGATGAAATCCACAAGCTGAATTTTCATGAGCTTTCCTGCCTCACTTATCTTCGATGCTGCAACATCATCATCTTTTGACGGGGTAATGTCATGTGAAGGATGATTGTGAGCAATTACTATGTTCACTGCTCCACAAATCAGTGCCCTTTGAAAAATCTCTCTTGGGTTCAAAATGCATGCATTCACTGAACCATGACCTAATTCAAATACTCCCAATGGATTACATTTTGCATCAAATGCAAGCATGTATACATATTCCTCTGCTTTTTTATCAAGCTTGAAACATTTATTAAGAAGCCTTACGGTTTTCTCCGGACTGTTAAGCCTTTCGGCCGGACATTCATAAGAACTTTCTTCCACCATTAACGGATGCTTAAGTTCATCCAATTCCATTTCATATTTTCTAATCATTCTTTTCCTCCCATTCTTCCAATGCACTTTCAATTGCATAATACTCATTGTTATTGTCTGCAAATTCGTTGCATATTTCATATGCACGATTTGCCACAAAAACCAATTTCTCATCCGACCAGTTGGGATTGTTTTCTCCAACATATTCAATCAGGCATTGTTTCTCAAAAAAATTATGTATCTTTATAATGTCCTCATCCTGAAGATACACGCTGTTTCCTTTTATCATTCCTTTTTTTAACTGAATTGCTATTTCCATTTTTTCCTCCTTATCACATAAGGGAGAGGAGACTTGTTCCCCTCTCCCGGACTTTCCGATATTTACTGCATGATATCAAGTTTACCGTTTATGTATCCGTAGACACTGTAGGTAAGTCTGTCTTCCGGTTCCAACTGACTGTCATTTACTTCCTTTACCATATTTCTTATTTCATCAGGTTCCACTTCATCGCTGGGAATTGCGATACACTCATGTATGGAACTTGGGATTATGTAATAGTCACCTTCCATTTTTTCTGAAATTTTTCCCAATACCCTGTCACTTAGTATTGCTGATGCTCCGTTTGTCTTGGAAGCAGTTGAAATGACCAGCATTTTCATTTCATCACCGTGGTTTCCCTGTGCAGTTTCTTCCTCCATTTCCTCAGGTGACATTCCCATGATTTCACATATTACCTCACTCATGTTTCGTATAAAGTAATCTTTTTCAATATTTTTCAGTGCTACATCGTGCAACTCTTCAATTGAAATTCCTGAGCAGGCAAGGTTTACTTCTTTCAGGGTATAACTTGCCGTCATTCCTTCTTTTGAAAACTCCTCTATTTCTATGTAATAAAGTACCAGCATGTCCAAATATCTTTCGTACACAAGTTCATTTTCTATGACATTTTCAATGTTGTCTTTAGACACGAGCTTAGGCTTAACGGTACTTAGAATGTTTTCACGGCTTATCATTTTTTCCATGTCTACGTTATCAGTACGGTTTTCCCGATATATGTTTCTTAAGACATCCAATAATTCATTATCATCCGGATAACTCATTACTGTTTCCTGATATACCGACGGACTTGCATTTCTGTCCGGTGAATTAAGCACAAAAGCTGTTTTCATTCCGTTATTCTTGAAACAGTCTCTTATTGCAATTTTAAATTCTTCATCCTTTAGCATTTCATTAAGTCTTTCTGCTCTTTCAGTCATCTCTTTTTTAATATTGTTCATAATACAATCCTTTCTGCCTTTGGCATTTAATTTATTTATGGTAAAGGAAAAGAGCCTACTATTCGTAGACTCTGAATCCTGACCAGTTTACATTTACAACCGTACCTAATATTGCACCCAGTACGTCTCCCCATGTGGGATTTTCACCTTTAAGTTTCTGCACTCTTTTCTGTCGTATAAGCCAGTGCATCAGTACATCCGTATGAAATATGTTCTTTGTATCGAATGCAAATACCACTTCACGGGGTCTGTATCTGTCACGGCCAAAAGTTTCTTCAACCTTTGTACAATAAAGTTTTATGACACTGTCATTAATTGAGTATGAGTTAAATTCCACTACCATTTCTGCTCCTTTCATTTGCCGGTAACTGCTCTACGGCTTTTTCTGATTTTTCATCAGAAGTTTTCCCGCAGGTGGCAGCAATCTAAAAATCCGGCTTGGCTTTTTTGCTGATGTTTAGTTGTCAATGTGCTTTTGTCTTGCGATGACATAAAAAAACTACAGGTTCTGCTTACGGCAAGGACGGAACGTGCATTTTATCCTTGCCGTTTAAAGCAGGTTCTGTAGTATTATGGCAGTAAGCAGGACTGCACTTTGACAACATCAGCATAAAGCCTGAACGGATTGTTGCTGTCACATATGGGATTAACTTCTGAAAAATCAGAATTGCGCAGAGTTGTGGTGGCATGGATTAACAAGCCAAAGCCCCCGATGAGGCGGCGGGGGTTGAGGGGTTAGATTAATTTAAAAAGTCCGTATGTCCGGACTTTTACCTGTTTTTATTAAAAGTGTTAAGCCAAAGCTTAACAGTTACCTCTTTGGTATAAAAGATATTAAGCTCTAAGTTTAATATCCACCACTTTATTATTCAGATAAAAAGACTTTCATTTTTTTCTTTTAATGGTTTTGTTTTTTACTTATGTCTTCCGTTTCCATTATCTTCCTAAACAAATTTAGGAATAGCGTATGCTATTCATGGCTGCTTTCGACCGTAAGGTCGACTTTAAATAAGCAGCCGTCATTTCGAAAAAGAATTTAGATATATTTATCCAAAAAAGATTAATGTTAAATAAAAAGATAAAATAGAAAAAACGGCCACATTTTATTAAACAGCCTTTATCCATGGGATACCTGAGACCTGTTTATGAAAAATTTAAGGAAATTTTTTGGACTTTTATCATATATATAATGACATACTTTTTAGACCTGTATTTTAAAGTGACATATTTTTTGGACTGCACATGCAAAAAAATAACACCGAAATCAGGATTTTTATCCTGTTTTGATGTCCCGGTTTTCTTTTTATTTAATTTTTCCCGGTTAAATTCCCGGATTGTCTTCTTTAATCCGAATTTAGGCAACGACAAAAAGACCATCGTGTGGTCTGTTTATAAAGCAAGTCCTTCACGTAGCAGCTGATGTACTCTTGCCGCACTTGCCGTCTTATTATTATCCTTAGAATGAGTTTTTATTGCTCTTTCGATTTCACCGTCAAGCATTAACTCATCACAGGACTTTATGTAATTTTTATATAACTTTGCCACATCTTCTATAAATCTGTCCGTAACACCTTTTAATCCGTAGCGTTTTGAAAATGTTCTTACAAGATGTGTTCTGTATGTATATTTACCATTTCCGTCCGCCTTTTTATCAAGGCTGTATGTATTTCTGTTTCTTCCTATATGGTAGTTATCCCTTATTCTGTTCACGTTAAAGAAGATTTTGATTTTATTAAGGTATTCCCTTATCCTTCTTTTGGATCTTTTCATCAGTTTTGAGTAATATTCATAAAAATCTTTTCTGTTCTTCTTATGTACGGCTTTTGTTCCTGATGCATTTATGGTTACGGATGTTTTGTAATATAGCATTAAAACCATAAATTTCTCTTTAGATAAAAGGCGGTTAAATTCCTCTGACTGAAAAATCCGGTTGTTAAGATTAATGTATTCTTCACCATATTTTTTTCCACTGCCATGTTCTTCACGATGTGCACTAAACATTAATCCTATGTCATAGTCATGATATGCTTTTCGGTGGAAAAAATTTATTAATCCTTTTTTCTGCAAACCTTTAAGGGCGTTGTAAAAGCTCTGTTTCACCATGATTTTTTTAAAATCCGACACCCTTACACCTTTTACCATGCCCCAGCTGTTCTGTCGTTTTACAAGCCACAGATACATTTCCATTTCACAGTTTGTGAGATTATTCAGTTGTTCCAAAACCCATACCGGAAGTCTCATTCTTTTGTATCCTTTCCATTTTTTGATTGACATTATATAAATTATGCAATATAATTTCTCTTGCATGAGGGTGTGTGTTGATTAGGTTAGTCAATGTGCAATGATTTAATTCCTGTAACGCTCCCTCTTGTATTAATACTCGTGAGCAGGTGTAACGCCTGCTCTTTTTATTGTTCTTTTAAATTCCAATGAAGTTTCTTAACTCCTTCATTGTAATCATGAACTGATGTATTAACTCATTTCTTGATACAGGAAATACCAGAGAAACTATACCTATGACCGTTAAAAGAAAAATAATGATAAGAACCGCTGTTTTTATGACACCTCCCGTTACATTAACCAAAAACTTAAAGGTGTTTGTTTTTTCAACTATCACTACATCCTTTGGAATATCAAATTTTTCCCTTAGCTTCTTTTGTTTTTTTCTGTTTTCCTCTTCCCTTTTTACTTCTCTTACTAATTCTTTTCTGAATTTTCCCATTCTTCACTTTTCTTTCTTTTATAAACCTGTCTGAAATAATTGCGCCGTCTGTTTTCCTTCACTGCTATATTCTTTCTTATTTCTTCAGAATGCATCATCCAGTATTCATCCTTACTGTCTGCATTTATGTACTCAATCAGATTTTTGTACTTATCATAAATATCACTCAGGCAGTCATGAACATATGCTTCTATTGATTTCTCACTTACCAGAACCCTGTCCACATCTCCTTTTTTTTGCTTGACTGTACTGAAAACATTCCTGTCAATCATGTTAAGGATTCTCTGTCTTGAGGAATTAAGAATATATGCCGTCTGCGGAACGGACAGATAACCGTCAACATCAGATTTAAGATTCATCCTTTTATCTGTCATTCTCCAATATTCCCTTTTATCGGGTATACTGATATACTGCTCTGCTCTTCTGTATGCATTAACCTTACCTGAAAAATATTTTTCTATTGAACGTACGTCCACAAGAATTTTTCTTTTTCCCATAATTCCGTTCAGTCTTTTAAACTGAACCATTCCCTGAACACTTCTTATATCAGTGCCAAGCAGCCATGCCGTCTGCTTGACATCAATATAATCTTCAATCTGTTTCATATTCCATCATCCTTTCTACATTTCAAGTCCACGAAATTTTGTTCTTCTCATGTCCATGTTTTTTTCCACCGCCGCCACATTTTCCTTAGGTTGTGTTCTGCTTATTAAGTCATGCTGTTTAACCAGCATTTCCCGGCTTATAACCTCCATCTCTTCAGACGTTGTTCTGAAATCCTCCGGAATGTTATTCTCCTGCTCGTATCTGTATACTTCCCTTATCATGTCCTGATATCTGTCAAACTCCGCATCTTTTTCAATTGCATTATCCATTTCGCTTACATATACATTAAGGCTTGGCACATTCTTAAAATGCTCCATTATGCCGCCCTCATCATCACCTATGTCCTGTCTTTCCGTTACCGTTCTTCCGTCACCGAAATCCAAAGTATACTTGTTTTTCTCATAACCTGTATACCTGTATTCTTCTGAATTTGTGGTATTGTAAAAATCCTCCTCTGTGTCATACTCTGCTTTTATCCGTTCTCTGGTTGCACAAAATTCATGATCCGTTGTTCTCATCAGGTCATCGTATTCCTTTACCGTGTAATACTTTCCGCTATCAAAAACTTCCGCTTCACTCCATTCACATTTCACTACCGGGGCAATGTCCTTACATTGTTCCATTGCCCTCATAAATTGATTTGTATCAACAAAAAATTGGTTGTCTTTATTTCCATCCAGTTGTTTCGGCGTGCTCAATTCCTTTATGAGTCCCTTACTGTCGGTTACAACCACGGATACCTGCTGATTTATTAACTTCTTTCCAAGATTTTCCGATATGTTTACAAGGTTTTCCCTGTTCCACAAATCGGGCAGATTTTTTAATGCTTCGTATTCATCCCTTGTCGTTGAATACAGATTACACAGCAGGTTTTTTGTATATGCTGTATTATTAATTCCCGTTTCATTGTCAATTCCTGCCACTGATGATGTAACTATGTCCTCTATTTTCATTCCGTTATTAACAGACTCCATTGCAATTTTTCCTACAGTCATAACATCAGATTTAAGTTGTGACGGCATGTTTTCATCATTTATTATCCGGTCAATGCTTTTTTTCTGTCCCTTAAGTGCCAGTCTGAATCTTGCGGCATCTGCTCCCGAAAAAAGAACATCATCTGTTTTCCTTTCATATACTCCCTTTCCATTTTTAAATTCCAACTTAATACCGTATTTTTCTTTATTTTTTTTTACGGCAACATGGTTAAATTCATTAAATGTTTTTATTGCATCCTCCACAATCTCCGCCGTATTATTTCGCTCAAAGCTTTTATATTTTATTTCATTTTTATCGAGCATTTTTTTGATTTCGGCATCCTTCTCAATGCTTTCCTCAAGATTATGTATGCGCCCCTCTGTTTCAAAAGCTGATGCGTCTCTTTCAATAAAAAATGAATAATTAAGATATCCCTCACTTATCTGATTTACCCAGAATTCATATTCAGGTGTTAATTCCCTGTTATAAATCGTATTGAGCATTACCGGTGAATCCGTAACTATAAAATCAACCTGATCATACAGTCTGTCGACCCTGTGTAACTGCTCTTTTAATATTTCAAACTGATTTGCTGCAGTTCCGTTAAGCATGTCCATGTTGTTTTCATATACAAGTTCCTTTGCATATTCCTGAACATACTCTGCCGTATATCCTGCTTTTTTAAGTGCCGAACATATGTCAAGGCATGCAACTGATTTTCCACTTCCCGGACCTCCGTAAGCATTTATTACTATCGGATCCTTTTTCTGCATCCTTTCCTCTAGCCATGTTCTGTGTACTCCTTCAAGATTTTTAACCTGCTTATCTGTTTCGCTTATGGCCAGTTCGCCAGTTATTTTTTCAAATTCACCCTTTTCAATTAAATAGTCGGATATTTTTTCCGCCTCTTTTATTGCCGCAAAAAGTTCGTTTGGTTCATTTTCCAATACACTAATCCAGTTTTGAATGTAAGCTTCATGATTTTCCATGTATTGGTTTTGCTTATAATCAATTCCTATTACCTGTGCCGTAAATGCAGATGCTATTTCAGCACGTAATTCTTCCCTTGCATATTCAGGGCTTCCAAAAGTTCCCTCCATTTCTCTGTTAAGTCTGCTTTCATGTCCCGTTGCATGTCCTGCCTCATGAAGCAGTGTGGCCATGTAATCATATTCACTTTCAAATCTGTTCATTTCAGGCATGTTAATTTTATCCTGTTGTTTGATGTAATATGCCCTGCCACCGTCTTCCGTGAAACCTACTCCCATGTTTTTTATCAGTGTGTCTTTTCTTAACAGAAGTTCTTCAGTATTTAACTGATAGGTTTTTTCCACATATGCCGGTATTCCTTCAATCTGTTCTCCGTTAAACACCGTATAAGTTGACGACAGCATTCTCACCCTGTCTTTAAATTCTTCAACCGTAAGTTCTTCTGACAGTTTGTTTGCCTCTCTGATTGTCAGTTTTCTTTTTTCTTCTGTGTCATACATTGACCAGAATTCTATTCTTGTTCCCTTTTCACCGGGTTTTATTTTCCATCCTTTTGACTGTGCCTGCTTAAATGTACACCATCTTGGATCCTTATATCCCGATTCATACTGTCTGAATGTGAGCCAGAAAAGATTTACTCCCCTGTATCCTGCATCTGTGGTGGCATTAAACGGTCTTCGTACTTCACTCCATGCCTTGTGCCATGGGATTGTGTCTTTTTTGAGACAGTCAACAAAACTCTTAATCATGTCTTCTCTCATTTTATTAAGCTTCATAAGAATGTCCTCCTTCTTCAAATTCCGACCATTCGTGAATTATTTCCTCATCCGGCTTTTCATATGTCAGTTCATCAGGAATTTCAAAATCCGTTCCTAATTCCTTCATTAACTTAAGTATGTTATTTGTCTGTCTGTCCATTTTTATTTCCTCCTTCTGAAAAATCCTTTTTTCTTTGCATTGGTTGTAATTCTGTTTTCCACCGGTATTATTTTTTCATATATGTCTGAGTTACAGTACGTGAACGGATCCTTTGCACTTTCCGCAAAAAAAGTATAATTACTCTTTTCATCCATCAGCTCCATTAAGTCTTTTTTTTCGGAATCTGACGTAAAATTAAATATGTAAAATGCTTCATTATAGAAGTTGTTTTTTATAACATCATACGTACTGTCAAATTCATCCGGCTTACTTCCGACAACAAATATCTGTATGTCTTTTTCAAGAAATGATACTTTATTAAAATCGTGTTCACTGTATACACCATAGTCATATATCATGTACTCATAACCCTTATCCTGAATTTCCTTCAGCCTGTCTGCCTTATAATACATGTCAACGCTTTGGTACCTGACAACTCCGTCAACATCATCCTTTTGTGCTTCTTTATATGACTTTGCCACAGAAAAGGCATAACCATGATTGTTCATCTCTATATAAGCTGCCCTGTACCCTTTAAAGGAAAGATATTTTACCAGCTGCAGTGCCTGTGTTGTGGTTCCCATTCTTCTTACGCTTCCTGCAACACCGATGGTTATTACCTGTGTTTTTTCGTCACCTTCTTTTTCTTCTTCGATGTCTCCAAATATAATTCCACGCTTTTTCTCATAGCCGAAATTTTCATAGTAACCGTTTATGCATAATTCCAAATCTTCCTTTTTATCTGAAAGATAAGTACTGAATATATAATTCTTAATTCCTTTTTCGTATAATCCCGATATGATTTCCGACTGTGGTGAATAAGAGACTGCATATATGATTATTTTGCAGTTAACCGCATCCCTTATCTTTAATATACGGTCAATAATCATTTCCGCATCATCTGCATACTGTTCAATGTCAATGACCAGATATTCACAGTTTTCCCTGTAATTCATTATGTCTGCAACCTGTTCTTCAATATGTATGTGTGCATTTACATATTCACATGATGTGTTCTGTTTCTTTGCCACATCCTCACAAAAAAATCCTCTTTCCTTTGTTCCTACAAAAATAATCATTTCTGCCTGTTCCTTTCCTGTTATTCATTTTTTATTTTTAACTCACTAACCGTCTGTTCCACTGTCTCCGTTGATTTTCCATATCTTTTCCTTGTCATTTCCATAATTTTCTCCATATCACCGGTTTTCTTTTTTCCTTCAATGTTTTTGGAATATAATCTGTTCCATTTCACAGCAACATCATTCCAGTCTTTGCCATACTTTGCGGGTGGCAGTTTCCATTGAACTTCAATATTTTTATATTCTTTTCGAAGGGAGCATATCCGTCTGCCGGCATCGATGCCGCTTTTGTCGTTGTCTGTTGCAATTAATATCTTTTTAATGTTACCCGTATCCAGATATGTTCTGACGGCTTCCCATTTTCCCGTGCCTCCTAAAGCCAGATAATTATATTTCTTATATTGTTCATCAAGTAATGTCATTATGCTTAATGCATCTATTACCGACTCCGTTACTATCAATGTTTCCTGTTTATTGTCAACGTAAAATCCTTTAGCGTAATCACATCCGGATAAATCTCCGGTAAACTTCTTATAAGTATTTGTTCCTCTTTTACATCCGAATATAACTTTTTCCGGATTTTCAACGTCATATCCTAAAAACACACAGTTTCCGTAAGTATCCTGATACAGCATTTTTCTATGAACCATTTCATTTACCACATCCTTTGATATATGTCTTGTCTTAATGAGATAAGCATATATTTTTCTCATGTTTGCCTCTTTTTGGGGTAATATAATCTCTCCCTGTTTCTGCCCGGTTGATTCTTCCTTTTTTTCCTGTACATGTTGCAATTTTCTTTTTTCCGGAATACCAAGTATCCGTTCAAATTCCTTTATTGCCTCATACATTGACATTCCGTTAAAGTTCACGGCAAAATCTATGATTGTTCCCTTCCTTCCTATGCAGTTGCCATATCCCATTTTTGAGTTTTGCCAGTATACATTTTTTACCGGGTCAATCATTACACTGTCATGTTCCTTTAACGAATAATATTTTCCTTTTCTTACAAGGGTATAACCGCTTGCCACCACGTAACCGGTCAGACTTAAATCTTCCCTTATTCTTTTTAATTTCTCTGCTTTTTTCATCTATTCACCTGCATTCAAGTCATCAATCTGCTTTTTCTTCAGTTCAATTCTGTTGTTATATTCTGCTATTTCTCCATCAAGCTCATTTATGGTCTGCTCATTTGTTGTCATTGTCGTATTTGCACTTTTTATCTTCTCGTCAACCTTTTCCTTTTCCTCATCCGTCTTGTATGTCTTGCTTTCGTTTAAACGTGTGATTTCCTTTTCAATTTCCTTATTCTCTCTTTTTAAATCTTCCTGCTGTTTTTGTCTGTCTGTAACCTGTTTTTCCATCTGATCTATTTCTATGTTAAAGCTCTTTATTTTGTAGCCCTTATAATCCAGTGTGTTAATTTTACTTACTTTTGTAACTGCATTAATGTTCGTATATAACTTCAACACACCGCTGTCTGATTTTTCCAAATCCATTCTAAGTGATATGTCACTCCATCTTTCGGGAACATCCCTTAACTGCAATATGATCCAGTCTTCATCTGATATAACCGTCTTCGTTTTTATTTTGCGTCCCCTTAAGTCCACGGCGCTGAAGGTATAATCATTGTTACCGTCATATGTCTTATTGTTAATGCTTAATTCAACTTCCATCATGTTCTGTGTTTTTGAATATTCCCATCGGTTTATGGTAACAGTCCTGTTGTCCCAGTTATTTTCAACACCTGTCTTTGTCAGGTATGATGCGTCTGCTGTTGCGGGCATCCATATCTGGGACGTGAAAAAGAAGGTATAACCACCCACAAAAAAGAAAATGATAATCCAAAAACGTATGCTGTCTCTGTTTCTTTTTAAGTTTATTTTTTCTATCATAGTTCCATTTCCTTCTTCCTGATTTTTTGGCTGTTCCTTATGTAATTTTCCGCTTCCTCATTCACAAGTTCCCTGTCCAGATAATGAACCCTTATTCTTAAATTTTCTGCCATCCTGACCGCCTGTTTTTTTAAATCGTCTGACAAATCTTTCTGACTTATTACATATAAGTCGGTTGCATTTTTTATGTTATCTGCAATGGGAATGTCTGTTCTTTCATTCCACATGCCCTTATAATGTTCAAGCATTTCCTTTTTACAGAATAAATAGGCTTTTCTGTTCTTTTTTCCATTCATAAATTTAAATCCTCCACTATGCCTGCTTCGATGACCATTCCTTTGTTTTTTTGTTGTATTTTAAATAGAAATACTTAATATCTTTTCTGTTCCACTTTAAATAGTACGTAAGACTTACCAGATGCTCGGTTGTATTCATCTCCACATCTCCCGTAAATTCTGCCATGTCAGCATCACCGTAACCGTATCCGTTTACAAATGTCATGATTTCTTTTCTTAATCCGTCATCATCATTGTCAACCAGTGCCAGAATGTCATCCGACGGACTCTTTATTTTAATTTCATGTTCATTTACATGTTCATCATGATATCTGTCTATCGTTACCGTTTCATATGTTACTTCCTGTGTGGTTTCAGCTGCAGTGACAGTTGTTTCATAAACAGCTGATGTTTCTTCCATTGTTGTTGTAGGTTCTGCGGTTTCATTATCCTTTGTCATTACCTTTTTAAAACTTATAACGGCTATTAATACCGCCGCTGCCACAAACATTATTCCAATTACTTTTCTTTTATTCATTACTTTTCTCCTATCATCCCGGTTTTTCCGTATATGAAAAATGCATTGTATCTTTTTTTCCTGACCAGTCGCCTCCCCAGTAAAATCCATGGGATTTCCATATCTTAATTACCTTCTGCGTAACACTGTATTTATTTTTGCCCGGTCTGTATCCGCCATATCCCTTTGTCACATCAACGTTGGTATTATAAAAACATGGATTGTCATTCCAGTTTATGTCAATTGCAAGTCCGTAAGAATGCTGTGATACCGTGCCTGTTCCTATGATGTTCTTCCATACGTAAGCACACGTTTCTGATGCCTTGATTCTGAATTTCGCCTTAACCATATCCTCAAATACCGCCTTAAATTCAGTTGCAAGTCTTGCATGAACCGTTAAATTCATTGTAGTCTTCTTTCCGTTTTCATTAATAATCGGTACCGATATGGTGGTAAGATATTTTTGTGCTTCCGTGGCGGATATCGGTGGATTTGAATTTCCCCATATGTATTTCTGCTTATCCGCATAAGCCACTTTTGCCGCATCTCCCACCTTTCCCGTAAATTTGGATGCTGAATTTTCCGCATTCGGATAATACCTTAGCACGTGCTTAACGTAATAGGCATCACCGTAGGCGTACGGGCCAAGTATTGTGGCCGCAGAACCTGTACGTGCAACCGGATATCCGTGATTTGACTCTGCACTTTTTTTCTCCTGATAAGAAAGGGCATTATCCTGTGTCCATTTTCCAATGTTTTCCAGCTGCTCTTTAGTCACGCTTCTTCCAAAATTTGTCTCATTAATGTAATCAACATATCCTCCGCCGTAGTTGTATGCCTGAAGGACTATTTTTATTTTTTCAAGATCATTTGGAGATGCCACTTTAATTCTTTTATCATTCATTAAGTTACAGAGAACTTTTACACCGTGTTCAATGCTTTGTTTTTTTCCTATGGAATTTGGCTTCTTTCCAAGACTTTCCGAACACTGAAACACATCCTCTCCCTCTCCGCCTGATTCCTGCATCACAAGTGCAAGCACAAGGTCTATGTACTGCTCCTTATTGTATTTTTTTAGTTCCTTTAAGATGTCATCCCTTAAAGCCTCAACAGCCCCGGAAATGGGAGATGCATCATATTCAATTGTCTGATTACTCTCTTCCTCTTCTTCTCCGCCTGACAAAATCATGATAAGGCTTGAAGTAAACATACTTACCACCATCATTATTATTACAATAAGAACAATCGGAATGCTTATGTATTTCACTATCTTTTGTTTCACGGATTATAATCCTCCCTGGAATATCCTCTCTTCATCCTTTGTCAGATGTACCTTAAATTCAATGTTTGTGTCACCTGATATTGACAGGATGCATTTTCCTACTGCAAGTTTTGGTATCTTGTTAATCTGGTTTTCAGTAAGTTCTCCTTCAAATATGTTCATGAGATGTCTTTTTGCATTGGAATTCTGTCTGAAAACAAACTTATACTGCGTAAGCTCAAATATGTTCTTAAGCTTGTCAAGACCTGCATCACCGCTGCCTTCCGGTGCATAATCTGCCGCCCTTTGTGAAGCAAGACCGATTCCGCCGAAGTACTTTCTTGCCTCTCTTAAATATATTGATATAAGTTCAAGCGCCTGCAGTTTTTTAGCATTAAGCCATCTGTGACTTTCATCTATCAATATGAGGGTTTTAATGATGTCCCATTTTTTTATTTTTCCCTCCTGCAGCATCTTAAGCATTAATCTTCCATTTGTAACACAGTTATCCCAACATAGTGAAATCATGTTTATGATATATGCATCAAATACTTCCGCCTTCAGTTCCTTAAGGGTTGATATGTCAAATGTTACAATCTGTTCATCCGCTATGTTGTCAATGGTTGTATAACCGTCAAAAAGATTTCCATAAGTTGTTACTATGTTTTTTATGACCTTCCTTATTTTGTCCCTTAAAAGAAGTGTGTTACCCACCACCTTTTCTTCCATTCTGTTATATTTTCTTTTTTGAATTTCACTTATGTTTTCTTCAAGATATTTAAGAAAATCTGAAAAAGTGGGATATGAAGTTGCGGAAAGTCCCGTAAACTGTTTGTCTGATTCCCTTATGTCATTGTCAAACCCGAAATTTTTATACAGTTCGCAAAGAACCTCTTCAAATTCAATTACTTCCTCTGATGAAACATTTCCGCCAACCAGAAATTTATAAAAAGTACTTACCTTTGATATGTGTCTTGTAAATGATATTCCCTCATCATCACCTGACCTTAATATTTCAAGTGGATTAAGTATTCCGCTGCTTCCGTCAAGCTTAAGTATCTTTCCACCGAGAACACGTGTCAGTTCGCTAAATTCACCTGATATGTCAAATGTTCTTACAAAATTTCCCTTAACGGCATTTTCGAGGAACTGTTTTTTTAACAGTGTGGATTTTCCTGAACCCATTTCACCAAAACATAAAAAATTGTAATAAAGTCTTGTCTGTGTCTTGGTAAACAGATCAAGTAACACGTTACCTCCGCATGGTGTCTTACCAAGAAATGTTCCCGTTTCATCATAAAGCATTGAAAAATGGAAAGGATTACCGTGTGCAAGACCTGAAGCCGTGATACTCTGACCATAGGGGAAAAACAGTTCCTGCTTCTGTCTTTTATAGGGACGGTACATACTGAGCCATTCATTTTTTGTTTCATTAAGATACAATGTTGTCAGCCATCCCGAATCAGTCTCAAGCTTATCCATTATGTTTTTTATTCTTCTTTCCAAAGCCTCAAAACTTCTGTCGGCCACAAATATTCTTATATGTATCAGTTTTATTATTTCATTAAAAGAACTTATTTCGTCATACATTCTTTTCATTTCATTAAGTCTTTTGTCTGCATCATAAAGTTCCGAAAAATCCTTTGCATCCATTCTTCTTCCTGCCTGCTCCTTCATGGACTTATTTAAATTTTTCTTTACTTCTGACATGTTATCTGTTGAAATGTCAACCATGCAGACTGTTCCGTTAATGTTACAGACTTTTGCAAGCCAGAACGTGTCTATTTCCTCCGGAAACTGATACACATGTATGCAGCCCTCATAACCTGAACCTGTGGTTATATATCTTACATCCTTAAACGTAATCCCTCCGGAAGGCTGTATTTTTTCCATTAAATACATGTCTTTTAATTTTTTTCTGTCTTTTGTTAACATTATTTTTTCTCCTATCCTACCAGAAAACACTTATTGTTCAGCCTTTCGCAGATTTGTATTTTCTTCTCCTTCGAAAGAAGCCCTGAAAGCCCGTTTCTTCCGCTGCCGAGAGTATTGACTATAAGTTCCCTGTTACTGTTAAGCTGTGTTTTCTTTTTTGCAAAAATCATGTAATAATATTCCCTCATCATGTCATTTTTCTCTATCCATACAAGTTCATCAAGTTTACGCATAAGAAACGTCTTATAAACCTCATTTGACATGTTTTTAAGCTTATGCCTTAAGTATTCCTGCTGTATGCCTGTTTTGCATGGAAAATTCATTACACAGATTTTTAAATCATCAGCATACATCTTATAAAGTTTTGCAAACTTCATGATGTCATATTCCACTTCATCATCTGCAGAACTTACAAGATCCTTTGTCTTAACCTGAATTAAGTCCATGTAACTTCCGTCATCCATGACAAAACAGTTTAATTCATCGTCATAAAATGCCTGCTCCATCACTTTTTTTACGGTGAAATTTACATTCGGTTTTTTTGCCTTTTCTTTCTTTATGTTATTACTCTTCATTTTCCGTTTTCTCACTTTCAGGTATTTTTGATATGTTCTGTTCCGGTTTATATACCATCTTGTCCTTTCTGAAGAACAAAATGAGTGCCTCATAATTTCTCCTTCTTCTGTTTGTACGGCTTTTGGATGTAAGCCACAATGCACATAACACGGAATATATGTAATAAGGTATTCTTACTGAACCCGACACCATGTTTCCGAATATTCCCGAAACCGTAAAATATATAAGTATGAAAAAGAAGTCAAACAGATAAATGTTTTTATGAACTTTGGTTGCCGATTTTGTTTCCTCCAAACTCATGAACTGCATGTTCATTAATCATCACTTCCCTTCATTTCATTTTTTAATGCCTGTTTCTTAATCCTGTCTACCGAACCCGTCTTACCGGAATTCATTTTTTTAGAACCGTATGTGTCAGGCTTATTTAATGAACTCTTTGAACCTGCATTTGAATTACCCTTTAGTGAACCATACATTGAATTTGAAGAACCGGTTTTATTTCCATGTCCTTCACTTCCCATATACTTATCAAATCCGTTTCTGCTGTCTAAGACACTTCCACGGCTTTCCGGTTGATTTATGTTTCCGTAACCGTTATCAAGTTCCTCATCCATTCTTGACGTGCTTCCAATGTCTCCGCTGTTTCCCAATGGATCCATTCCGTTTAATGTATCCTCCTTCATTCTGTCAGGATTTGAACCTGCCACTTCACCGTCATCCATTTCGGAAGTGTTTCCGTCAGCATTGACGTTTCCGTTTAGCGGATCATCCGTATGCTCTCCCGAAACATCATTACCGTCTTGATTGTCTGAAACATTGTTGTTCTCATCAACATCGTTAAACTGTCTGTCACCATCCTGATTCAGGTTACTGTTACTCTTATCTTCCATGTTGTTTTTTGCATCGCTCATGGTCTTTGATTTTCCGTCAGTTTCATTAAATGCCTTTCCTGCGGCGTTACCCTTTGAACTTCCCGCAACTTTTTTACCTAAATTTCCCACATGGCCTGCAGCACCCCTTGCGGCACCATATGCCATTCTTCCCATTGATGTTGCCATGTTTGTTCCATACATGACACTCATGACTTTCTGCATTCCGTCAGACAGTCCCACGTCTTCTCCCGTAAGCTTCTGAATAACGTTTGGTCCGTCAATTACTGCAAGAGCAACAAAAAACAACATTAAGCCCTTTGTCAGGCCGTTCCAGTTTTTACCTGATATGTAATCATCGGCAAGCATGAACACCTTAACCGATACCAGTGTAAGCATTAGTACTATGTAACTGTTTTTTATTCCGTCAAGTATCTTCATTATTTTCTGCCCGTTTGTAACGTTTGCCGAATACAGATATGCAAGTATTTCCGAAAAAACCACTTCATACAGTGTTTTTACAACCTTATATGAGAAGAACAGAAATATGATTACAAGTGAAATCATCACAAGGAATGCCGTCCACCAGTCAATGGAATATCTGTAGTAGTATGTGTTAAGCAGGTCTGTCCATGCAACACCGTCATAACATTCACTTATAAGGGTTGTCAGATTTCCGTTTTCGTCATATACGTTAGTTGCATAATTTTCCATTATGACCTTACTTTCATCCTTAACATCATCCGGATATACTATTTCATTAATGTCAAGTGCCTTCCATGACTTTTTGGTCAGGGGTGTTTTTACGTCTGCATATTTTTCACCGTCGGCATTTTCCTTTCCGAGATTTTCAATTCCGACAATGTTGTCAATGTACCTTAAGTCATGAACACTGTTTCCTAACATGTTGTATACCGTTTCTTCCGAAACATCTCCCATGATTTCCGTTCTTACTTCCTTTGTAAGAAGACCGTTCATTTCGGATACCATCCATGTCATGGATGACACCACAAGAATTCCCATGCACAGGTTGGTAACCACCTTTGGCTTTTTTTCCATGTTAAACATCAGTGTGATTCCAAGCCATCCGATTGACACACATAAAAGTGCTATCCACACAGGCTCCCAGTCCTTAATGTACGATTTAACGGGTCCGTATTGGGTAAAATTCATCATTGCAAAGGATTTGTCAAAAAGCTTTGCTCCTGCCTCTGCAAGCATTACAAATATTGACAAAAGAAACATTCCCAAATATCTGAATACGGATTTTATCAGGTTATTCTGACTGAATATATCATCATAATTGTTGTAAAGTGCCTTTAAGGCATCCGCTTCCTTTTCCACGTCATCAGATAATGCATAAACCTGATTCTGCATTAAAAGTGCCGTTATCAGGACAACCAGACCGGTGATGCCTATTATTGCCATTTGTTTACTGATTTTTTTATAATTCATCATTTATTCCTCTACTTCCTATATCTATAAGAGAAAGCAGTGCATCCCTTTCCTCTTCCTTTTGAACCTTTGTAAATATCAAATCCACAGCCTCACTTATTATCATGTTTTCATTAACATTTACTCCTGCCTTCTTAAATGCTTCACATATCTCCCTGCAGTTGGAAAGTGATTTTATGTTTTCCGTTCTGCTGTCCATTGTGTTCTGCTGTATCCACAGAAGTGAAATTTTGTAATCCCACACCCTTTTTTTCAAATCGATGTGACTTCTGTCTTCATTATTTACTTCACCTAAATCCACCGTGTCGGGATTTGGAAATGTATCTGTAAGATATTCATATCTGTACAGGAAACATTTTCCCGATTCCACTGAATTAAATATGGGGGTCGGTTTAACCTTGTTTCTTTTTAAGTCCTGACGTTTCATGACACGCTTTATTACACATTCTCCGGGTAACAGCTCCATTAACTGGTTTTTGTCAAGCAGCGGCTTCTCCTGCGTGTTTTCCATGAAATGTTTATGAGTTGATAACTTTTCGCCTGAGCGCTGCATGTCAACTATTGTTTCATTTCCCAAAAGTTCAGAGAATTCCTGCGCCGTATCTCCTGAGTTTGTAAGAATGTATCTGTGATTACCACAGTTTTCCCTAATTGTACTTGCTCCTTCCTGTCCGTATAACTT
>ERZ857801.1961-NODE-1961-length-19163-cov-4.582426_pt1 | contig 19163 bp, 13 predicted proteins | sample MGYA00519762_ERZ857801 | MGnify/ENA primary metagenome ERZ857801 (study PRJEB31778, sample SAMEA3449368) | human gut metagenome | biome: human gut; feature: human-associated habitat; material: faeces | place: United Kingdom | collected 2010/2012 ...
TGGCGGCTTCGGGCGCCAAGCTCGTCGAGGTCGGAGCCACCAACCGCACGCACCTTGCCGATTACGAGCGCGCCATCACGCCCGACACGGCGATGATCTTGAAGGTTCATCCTTCCAACTATCGCATCGAGGGTTTTCACGAGGAAGTGAGCTCAAGGGAGCTCGCCGCACTGGCCCATAAGCACGGCCTGCTGTTCTATGAAGACCAGGGGTCGGGCGCACTGTTGCCTGACGACATCTTGGTGCGCGGCGGCGAAGAAACCACGCCGGCTTCGGTTTCGGCAGGGCTCGATCTGGTGTCGTGCTCGGGCGATAAGCTGCTCGGTGCCGCACAGGCGGGCATTATCATGGGCCGTCGCGATCTGGTCCAGGCTTGCGGCGCACATCCGCTCATGCGCGCTCTGCGCCCGGGCAAACTGGCTCTGTCGGCGCTCGAGGCCACGCTGCGCATCTACATGGACGGTGCCGATGTTGCCCATCGCGATATTCCGGTGCTCAGCATGCTCACGCTTCCGCAGGCTCATTTGGAGCGACGTGCCCGCAAGCTGCGCGATCGTATGGTCGCCGGGCTTGATAAGGCTGGCTGCCCGTGCGCCGTGCAGGTGGAAATCATCGAGGAGTCGTCGACTCCCGGCGGCGGCTCGCTGCCTACCGTCGAGCTGCCCACCATGTGCGTTGCCGTGTGCCTCGTCGATGAGCGTCTTTCCGTTGATGCGCTCAAGCGGTCGCTCGTCCAAGATTTCGACACGCCGGTCGTCACGCGAACCTCGCACAATCGCATTTTGTTTGACGTCCGTACGCTTGTGGGCGACCGCGATATCGAGACGGCGGCGTCGACGCTTGTCGCATGCGTTGCCAAGGCGGTGCGCCGATGAGTGGGGCCGAAGCGTTGGTGGAATGCCCCGTTATCGTAGGTACGGCGGGACATGTCGATCACGGTAAGTCGGCGCTCATCGAGGCGCTGACGGGTAAAAACCCCGACCGCCTGGAAGTTGAGCGCCGTCGCGGCATGACGGTTGAGCTTGGCTTTGGCGAGCTGGCGCTGCCGAGTGGCAAGATCGTTGGCCTGGTTGACGTGCCGGGCCATGCGCATTACTTGCGCGCCATGGTGCAGGGTGCCACAGGTATCGACGTGGCCGTGCTGGTGGTTTCGGCCGTCGAGGGCGTGATGCCGCAGACCCGCGAGCACGTGCATGTGCTGGAGCTGCTGGGCGTCACACACATGGTGGTCGCGCTGACGATGTGCGACCTGGCCGATAGCGAGATGGTTGATCTGGCCGAGCTCGATGTCGATGACTTTTTGTCGGGTACCGTGTTTGCGGGTGCGCCGATCGTGCCCGTGTCCTCTAAGACGGGCGAGGGGATTGACGGGCTGCTTGCGGTGCTCGACGAGCAGGTGGGTGTCTGCTGGGATACCTGTCGCGAGCGTGCCGAGCGGAGCGATGCCGCGCCGCGCCTGCCGATTGACCGCTGCTTTACGATCAAGGGCACCGGCACCGTCGTGACGGGAACGCTGCACGATGCGCCGGTTGCGGTGGGCGACGAGCTGATGGCTTTGCCGTCGCGTACGGTCTGCCGTGTCCGCGGGATTCAGGTGCATGGCGATACGCCGCGCGCGCTGCCTGGGCAACGCGTGGCGCTCAACCTGGTTGGTGACGGTGTCGCGGCGCTTGACCGTGGCGAGATGCTGGGCGTGGCGGACCGCTTTGGTCAGACGTTGCGCTTTATGATGACGTTCACTTACTTGGGTCGCGAGGGAGCCAAGCCGCGTGTGCTCGAGTCGGGTGCGCGTGTGCACGTGATGGCGGGTACGGCCGAGGTTGTCGGCCGCATCATGCTTTTGGAGGGCGAGGCCCCCATGGCGGTGGGCGAGACCCGTACCGTGCAGGTGCGCCTGGAGGAGCCGCTGCCGCTGCGCGCCGGCGACCATGCCGTGGTGCTGTCGTATTCGCCCGTTATGCTTATTGGCGGCGGGCGCGTGCTGCTTTCGCGCTGCCGTCGCTCGCGCGAGCTTTCGACGGGGGAGCGCACGCTGCTTGCAGCGCTTGAGGCCGGCGATATCGCGGGCGGTGTGGGCGCTTGGTTGGCGCTGCAGATGCTGCCGGTTACGGCGGTTGATGTCGCCGAGGCTTTGGATCTTGGTGTCGGCGAGGCCGATGCCGCACTGCGCGGGTTGGTGGCGCAGGGCTCCGTTCGCAAGCTTGCTGTGGGTGATGCGGACCTCTTGGCGGACACCGTGGTGCTCGACGCCGCGATGGATGCACTGGCGGCGACCCTGTCAGCCATGCACGCGGCGGCTCCTAAGGAGACGGGATTTACGCCCGGCGCCGTTGCCCATGCTGCGTGGCCTACCGCTGATGAAGGCGTTGCCGCGGCTCTGATTGCCGAGGGCTGCTCGCGCGGCGTGTGTGCCTCCGAGGGCGCCGAGGTGTTCGACCCGCACTCCGCTGCCGCCGCGGCGCGTGTGGTGTGCGAGGCCTGCGAACGTATTGTTGCCTTGCTGGACGAAGACGGCCTCGATGCACCGACATTGCCCGAGGTGGGCGAGCGGTTGCATCTCGATCGCGACACCATGACGCGTGCCCTGCGCGAGCTTTCGCTCAACCGTTCCATCGTCAAGGTCGAGCGCGACGTTGCCTTGTCTGCTGCCGCTGAGGCCCACGCGCGTGAGCTCGTCACTGCTGCCATTGCTGACGCCGGCGGCGCTGCCACCACGAGCGCCCTGCGCGAGGCCCTAGGTGTGTCGCGCAAACGCGCCATCAGCATTTTGGAGCATCTAGATGCCGTGCGCTTTACGGTGCTCGACAAGGATGCCGGCGGCCTGCGCTCCCTGCGCTAGGCCGGTCACCCGCTCCCACCTCCTCAGTTGCGGTGAAATAGTTCCTGTTTTTGGGGTCTTGCAGCCTAAACAAGAACTATTCCACCGCAACTTCTTGCTCGTCTTTTTGGGATGGAGCCGTTTCGGTTTGGTAAAATACCTCCGCACTTGGGAACGGATGGGCTCCGGTGGGCTCCGCGGTCCTCAAAACCGTTGCGAGGCGTGCAAAACGTCTTGGATGTGTTCGATTCACATACGTTCCCGCCATACGCTACCAGCGCTTTTGTGCTCGCGGTCTTGCTGCGTGCCGCAAAGGCGCTGTTTTGTTTTTGCACGTGTTTGCCATGCCGCCCGCTTTATCGGCGACGGTATTTGGCTTCGTGTGCCGGGTTTTGAGCATGCCGATGGGGGTGGTTTGCCGTATGACTACCGTAAGACGGGCCGATCTTTCTTGTGTCGTCCAGGCGGGCGGGTTGTCGTCGCGCATGGGCTGCGATAAGGCCCGCATGGCGTTTTGCGGCGAGCCGCTCATCGAGCGCGTGCTGGGCCGGCTGGCGCCAGTTGCCGGTGAGTTGGTCGTGACGACGTCGCGTCCCAGCGAGCTTGCCTACCTTGAGGAGCGCACGTTTGGCGGCCTTGTGCCGCGTGTGGTGGCCGACCTTGAAGGGTCGGCGGGCGCCATGCGCGGCATCGCGAGCTCGCTGGCTGCGGCTCGGCTTCCTCTCGTGGCGATCGTCGCCTGCGATATGCCGTTTGTCTCGCCGGAACTCATCGGCGCGCTTGCCGATCGTGTTGAGGCCGAGGCACTCGATGTGTGCGTCCCGCGCGAGGAGCGGGGGATTGAGCCGCTTTGCGCCGTCTGGCGCCGTGACGCGTGTGCGCCGGTTGCCCATGAACTGCTTGCCTGCGACCGCCAGCGCATTCGCTGCCTGATCAATCGCGTTCAGGCTGGTTATATGGATGAGCCGCAGATCGTTAAGGCCGCGGGCTCGACGCTCTGCTTCGAGAACGTCAATACGCCCGAGGAGTTTGCGGCGGCCGAGTTACTCGCCTAGACGATTGGAGTTGCCATGTCTCACGATATTTGCCCCGACACGGGAGAGCCTTGCACTTGCGATGGTTCCGAGCCCTGTACCTGCGGTTGCGGTGGCTGTGGACATACTGCGGAAGAGGAAGCGGCCGCCGCGGCGTATCGTGAGGCGCACCGCGAAGGCCCGTCCGGTGATGCCCTCGACCACGAGCGCAAGATTATCGTGTCGTTCGACAGCACCTTCGATGTGATGGAGTGCGAGCAGCTGTGCCTGGATGCCGGTGTGCCCGGGCGCATCATGCCGCTGCCGGGCTCCATTACCGCAGGTTGCGGCCTGTGCTGGGCCATGCCGTTCTCGGGCGATGCGCTTGCCGCCTTCCGCGCTACTACCGAAGGCCGCGTAACCCCTGCCGACTACCATCAACTCGTCCTCTAACCACCAACACCACCACAAAGGTGCCCAATGTGGTGGTTTGGAACATGTGGACGAAACAGCTTCGAAACACTCGATTTGCGCGTTGGGTGCTCAAAAACGCCTCTACCTGCATCGTAATCAAAACGAAACATCTGCTCGTCGGCTTATGCGTAACTTTGCTGCAACAGTGCGATATTATCCATACTCGATAAAGTTCGCGGCACATAGGGTGCCGCGACCAACATTTTCGTTTCCCATCATTGGAGGAAGCATGAGCTACACGCAGAAAGTTCTCGAAGAGCTCAAGGCCCGCTATCCCGAGCAGCCTGAGTTCATCCAGGCCGCGACCGAGATCCTCGGCACCATCCAGCCGGCGCTCGACGCCCACCCCGAGTACGAGGAGGCCGCCCTGCTGGAGCGCCTCGTCGAGCCTGAGCGCATCGTTATGTTCCGTGTTCCCTGGGTCGACGATCAGGGCAAGGTTCAGGTCAACCGCGGCTACCGCGTCGAGTTCAACTCTGCCATTGGACCCTACAAGGGCGGCCTGCGCTTTAACCCGACGGTCACCCTGGGTATGCTCAAGTTCCTGGGCCTGGAGCAGATCCTCAAGAACAGCCTGACCACCCTTCCCATGGGCGGCGGCAAGGGCGGCTCCGACTTTGACCCCAAGGGCAAGTCCAACAACGAGATCATGCACTTCTGCCAGTCCTTCATGACCGAGCTCTATCGCCACATTGGCCCCAACACCGACGTTCCCGCCGGCGACCTGGGCGTTGGCGGCCGCGAGGTTGCCTACCTGTTCGGTCAGTACAAGCGCCTGACCAACGAGTGGACCGGCGTCCTCACCGGCAAGGGCCTCTCCTTTGGCGGCTCGCTTGCCCGTACCGAGGCCACCGGCTACGGCCTGGCCTACTTTGTGGACGAGTACCTCAAGAGCCGCGGCGACTCCTTCGAGGGCAAGAACGTCGTCGTTCACGGCTCCGGTAACGTCGCCATCTACGCGGTTCAGAAGGTCTACCAGCTCGGCGGCAAGGTGCTGGCCTGCTCCGACACCCACGGCTGGGTTGAGGATCCCGACGGCATCGACTACACCGTGCTCGAGCACGTCTACAACAAGAAGCGCTCCGGCCACGACAAGGGCGTTACGCTCGCTATGTACGTTGACGAGAAGCCCAACGCCGTGTGGCACGAGGGCGACGGCCGCGGCGTGTGGCAGCTGCCCTGCGACATCGCGCTGCCCTGCGCTCGCGAGAACACGCTGCTGCTCGAGGACGCCCAGGCGCTCGTCGCCAACGGCTGCAAGGTGGTCGGCGAGGGCGCGAACATGCCCACGACCATCGAGGCCACGACCTACTTCCAGGAGAACGGCGTCGCCTTTATGCCCGGTAAGGCTGCCAACGCCGGTGGCGTGCTCGTGTCCGGCCTGGAGATGAGCCAGAACGCCGAGCACCTGTCCTGGACCTTCGAGGAGGTCGACGGCAAGCTCGAGCAGCTCATGCGCGGCATGTTCCACAACGTGGACGACACCGCCAAGGAGTATGGCCAGGAGGGCAACTTCGTCATGGGCGCCAACATCGCCGGCTTCCTGAAGGTCGCTGACGCCATGCTCGCCCAGGGCGTCTGCTAAATCTTCGCTCGACATAGCATCGTAGAAGGCTCCCAGTCATCTTAGCTGGGAGCCTTTTTCTGTGGTGGTGAGGGTTGTGCCCCCTCGTTTGGTACACTTAAAAGTACTGGACAAGTGGAGAGATGGGGGAGAACGTGCTCAAGTTCGGTACCTACGTCCGTGTTGGAAACGCGGCCGAAGCCTATGAGCTCTTGCAGAAGAACCGCAACAACAAGATTGTGGGCGGCGGCATCTGGATGCGCCTGGGTTCGCGTCGTGTGGCGACGGCGATTGACCTTTCGGCCTGTGGACTCGATCAGATCGAGGAGACCGAGACCGAGTTTCGCATCGGTGCCATGTGCACCCTGCGCCAGCTCGAGCGCCATGCCGAGCTCAACGCGCTTGTCAACAATGTCTTTGAGTTCGCCGTCCACGACATCGTGGGCGTGCAGCTGCGCAACACCGCCACGGTGGGCGGCAGCATCTACGGTCGCTTTGGCTTCTCGGACGTGCTCTCGGCATTTTTGGCGCTCGATTCGTACGTTGAGCTGACGGGTGCCGGCCGCGTGCCGCTCGCCGAGTTCGTGGACATGGGCTACGTGCGCGACGTGATCGAGCGCGTCGTGGTCGTTAAGCACGACTACCGCGCGAGCTACGAGGCCGTGCGCAAGGCCGCGACCGATTTCCCCTCGCTCAATGTCACCGCCGCCAGGTGGGACGGCTCCTGGCACGTCACCGTGGGCGCCCGTCCGCTGCGCGCGACCCTGTTGCAGGGCGAGGCATGCGGCCTTACCAGCGAGCAGCCTTCTGAGGACGAGCTTCGCGCCCTTGCCGCATCCGTGCGTGCCCTGAGCTACGGCACCAACCTGTGGGGCTCGGCTGACTACCGCCGCCGCATCTCGGCACCGTTGGCGATTCAGGCCGTGCGCCGTGCCGCCGGCATCGAGCTTTCGGCCGCGCTTGCCCGCGAGCTCGAGACCGTGCAGATCCCTAAGTTTGCCACGGACGAGTATTCCTGCCGCCGCGTGCCCGGCGTCGATTCTAGCGAGGTGCGCTAATGGCTGCCAAACTCATCGATCTTTCCTTTACGCTCAACGGCCGTAAGGTCAAGGTTCAGATTGCCCCCGATACTATGCTCTTTGCGCTGCTGCGCGAGCAGGGCTGCGCGTCGGTGCGCTGTGCCTGCGAAACCACCAACTGCGGTCTGTGCACGGTGTGGCTCGACGGCGACCCGGTGCTGAGCTGCTCGGTTCCCGCCGCGCGCGTCGAGGGCTGCTCCATCACCACGCTCGAGGGCCTCAAGGCCGAGTCCGAGGCGCTTGCCCGTGCGATGGCTGCCGAAGGCGCCGAGCAGTGCGGTTTTTGCGCCCCTGGCCTTATCATGAACGTGCTGGCGCTTGCCCGCGCCGCCAAGGAGGACCCGAGCCTCGTCGCCACGCGCGAGGAGCTCTCGCGCCAGCTCGCCGGCAACCTGTGCCGTTGCAGCGGCTACGAGAGCCAGCTGCGCGCCATCGTCCGCTTCCTCAACGAGTCCGGCGTGCAGGTGGGCTTCGAGATGCCCGAGCTGCCCGTCAACGAGACGAGCTCCGACGGTGTCGCGTACAAGCAGATCACCCACAAGCAGCCCAAGAAGGACTCGAAGGCCCTGCTCGAGGGTCGTCCCGTCTACACGGGCGACCTGGTGCCCGCCGGCGCGCTCATCGTCAAGCTCAAGCGCAGCCCCTATGCCCGCGCCAAGATCCGCTCCATCGATACGTCGCGTGCCCTGAAGGTGCCCGGCGTGGTGGGCGTCTACACCTACGAGGACGTGCCCCAGCGCCGCTTTACCATCGCCGGTCAGAGCTATCCGCAGCCGAGTCCCTACGACCGCCTGATTCTTGAGAACCTCGTCCGTTACCAAAACGAGGAGGTGGCGATCGTCGCCGCCGAGACTGAGGAGGCTGCCGACAAGGCGCTCAAACTCATTAAGGTCGACTATGAGGTGCTCGAGCCGCTGCTCGACTTTACCCAGGCACTCGATAACGACATCGTGGTCCACCCCGAGGGCGACGTGACCTTTATGTTCCCGCAGGGCGGCGACGTCCCGCGCAACCTGGTCTGCAGCGGTACCAGCGATTATGGCGACCTTGACGAGGCCTTCGCCCAGAGCGACATCGTCTTCACCCGCACCTACACCAGCCAGGCCACGCAGACCGCGCCCATGGAGACCTTCCGCGCCTTTGCGACGACCGACGCGTTCGGCCGCATCTCGGTGACCACCTCCACGCAGGTGCCCTTCCACGTGCGCCGCATGGTCGCGCAGTCGCTCGATATCCCGCAGTCGCAGGTGCAGGTCATCAAGCCGCGCATCGGCGGCGGCTTTGGCTCCAAGCAGACGGGCTGCTGCGAGATCTTCGTGGCGTTCGTTACCCAGCAGACCGGCCGTCCGAGCTACTGCTGCTACACCCGCGAGGAGACCATCACCGCGGGCAACTCGCGCCACCAGATGCAGATGACCGTTAAGCTGGGCGCCATGAACGACGGCACCATCACGGCCATCGACCTGCATACGCTGTCCAACGCCGGCGCCTATGGCGAGCATGCCACCACGACGATCGGCCTTTCGGGCCACAAGAGCCTGCCCATCTACAACCACGTGAAGGCGAGCCGCTTTAGCTGGGACGCCGTCTACACCAACACCAACCGCGGCGGCGCGTATCGCGGCTACGGTGCCACCCAGGGCCAGTTTGCCGTGGAGAGCGCCGTCAACGAGCTCGCCGATATGCTGCACATGGACCCCGCCGACCTGCGCCTTAAGAACATCGTGCGCGAGGGCGAGATCATGCCGCAGTACTACAACGAGAAGCTCAACGCCTGCGCACTCGACCGCTGCCTGCTGCGCGCGATGGACATGATCGGCTGGCGCGACAAGCCGCTGGCCGTGGACCTGGGCGACCGCGTGCGCGCCCTGGGCTGCGCGCTCACCATGCAGGGCTCGGGCATCTCCAACGTGGACATCGCCGGCATCGACATGCGCCTGGAAGAGGACGGCTTTATTACCATCGGCACCGGCGCCACCGATAACGGCATGGGCGTCGATACAATCCTGGCGCAGATTGCCGCCGAGGAGCTGGGCGTGGAGAGTTCGATGATCGTGGTGCGCGGCGTGGACACCGACGTATCGCCGTTCGACGCCGGTTCGTACGCGAGCTCTGGTACGTACGTGACGGGCCTTGCCGCCAAGAACGCCGCGACCGAGCTGCGCGAGAAGATTTGCGCCAAGGCCGCCCAGATGTGGGATGTGGACGCCGCCGACGTGGTCTTCGATGGCCAGTACGTGCGCCTGACCGACGAGCGTGCCGCGCGCGAGCAGAACCGCTACCTCACGCTTCGCGACTTTGCCAACCTGTGCGTCAAGAACATCGCGGGCGGCGACGCGCTCACCTCGCACGCCTCTGCCTGCCTGCCCGTTTCGCCCCCGCCGTTTATGGCCGGCATTGCCGAGGTCGAGGTCGATAAGGCCACCGGCAAGGTTACCGTGGTGGATTACGCCGCTGCCGTTGACTGCGGCACCGTGATCAACGAGGCGCTCGCGCGCGTCCAGGCCGAGGGCGGCATTGCCCAGGGCATTGGTCATGCGCTCTACGAGATTGTTGAGCATGATGATCGCGGCCGCCTGCGCACCGGCAACTTTATGAGCTACAAGCTGCCCACGCGCCTGGATATCGGCAGCATTCGCGTGGCCTTTGAGCCGAGCTACGAGCCGACGGGTCCGTTTGGTGCCAAGTCGATCGGCGAGGTCGTCATCAACACGCCGCTCGCCGCCGTGGCCTCGGCCGTGGCGCACGCCACCGGCCATCAGGTTCGCTCGCTGCCCATCACGCCCGAGAAAGCCCTGCTGGGGGAGTAGCGGGTCAGCGAACAAGTCGTAATGGGCGGGGCGGGGCAACTCGTCCCGCCTTTTGCACTCGTGGTGAGGTCGTGAGCCTGTAAAAGGTGTGCGTGCGCTTGCCGCTCGTATCTGCTATCATTCCTAATCTGTGCGCTCATGCGGGCGTGGCGGAATTGGTAGACGCGCCAGATTTAGGTTCTGGTGGGATTCCCGTGAAGGTTCGAGTCCTTTCGCCCGCACCAACGCACCCGCGTCGGCTTATGCCCTCGCGACGCTTGTTGCATAAAGGTACCAGCACCTCAGATAAGCTGGGCAGTATGAGGAGGAACGTGTTGAACATCACCGCTTCTGACGTCAAGGACGCCAAGCTCACCGCTACGGTCACCATCCCGGCCGCCGACGTCGACGCCGCGATCAAGAAGGCCTACAAGGACACCGCCAAGAAGTACCGCTTCCCGGGCTTCCGCGCCGGCAAGGCTCCCCGTCCGGTCATCGACTCTGCTCTTGGCGCCGAGGCTACCCTCGCTCAGGCCACCAACGACCTGATCGCCGCCAACGAGCCCGCCGTCCTCAACGAGCTGGACATCGTCCCCACCAAGAACGGTGACTACAAGGAGCTCGACCTCGCCAAGGATCACGAGGACTACACCTACACCGTCGAGTTCTCCCTGCGTCCTGCTGCCGAGCTCTCCTCCTTCGACGCCGTTGAGATCGAGATGCCTCCCGCGGAGGTCACCGAGTCCGAGATCAACAACCAGGTCGAGATGCTCCTCAACTACCGTGCCACCTTCGAGGACGTCGAGGGCCGCGCCGTCGAGGCCGAGGACTACGTCACCGTCGACCTCAAGGCCGTCGAGAACGCCGACAACTTCGCTGCCGAGGGCCGCATGCTCATCGCCGGTAGCGACAGCAACCCCAAGGAGTTCAACGAGGCCCTGATCGGTGCCAACGTTGACGACGTCAAGACCGTCACCTGGACCGACGAGGTCGAGGAGGGCGAGGAGGCCGAGACCCACACCGTCGAGGTCACCGTCAAGGGCATCAAGGTCCGCAACACCCCCGAGCTCACCGACGAGCTCGTCAAGTCCGACTTTGGCTTCGACAGCATCGACGCTATGCGCGATGCCATCAAGCTTGAGATCGAGCAGGACAAGGCTTCCCGCCTCCCGGCCGAGAAGGAGAACCGTTGCGTCGCTGCTCTCGCCGAGCGTCTGCAGCTCGACGAGATGGACGCCGACTACGAGCAGTCCGTCTTTGAGGAGCTTGGCCAGAACTTCCTGTCCAACCTCGCTGCCCGCGGCATGACGCTGGACACCTGGCTGCCCGCTTCCGGCCTGACCATGGAGCAGTTCATCGGCGACCTGCACAAGCAGGCCAACGACGTTGCCCGTGAGTCCCTGGCTCTCGACGCCCTCGCCCGTGAGCTCAAGATCGAGGTCACCGAGGACGACATTAACGCCGAGTTCGAGAAGGCCGGCGTCAAGGACGTCGAGGCTTCCAAGGCCGAGTTCATCGCCGATGGCCGCATGCCTGCCGTCCGCGAGTCCATCCGTCGCTCCAAGGCCGTCGACCACCTGGTCGAGAACGCCAAGGTGACCGAGGTCGACGAGACCGCCAAGGACGCCGAGTAATTCTCGCCACCTTGCCCGCGAGCGCATGGGTGCGCCCGTGATGGGGTAAAGTTATACACCGGTTATCCGGTTGCTTCGTACGGTGCCAGCCAATGCATAGCATGCGGGCACCGTACGTTTATCTAGAACCACTATTGGTCCGTAAGAGAAATGGAGATGCGTATGATCGCTAAGTTCGATTCCGCCCTCGTGCCATACGTTATCGAGCAGACGCCGCGCGGCGAGCGCAGCTACGATATCTATTCGCGCCTGCTCAACGACCGTATCATCTTCTTGGGCGAGGAGATTAACTCCGTCAGCGCCAACCTGGTCGTTGCCCAGCTGCTGCATCTTGAGAGCCAGGATGCCGAGAAGGATATCTCGCTCTACATCAATTCGCCCGGCGGCGAGGTCTACTCTGGCCTGGCGATTCTGGACACCATGAACTTCATCAAGCCGCAGGTCTCCACCATCTGCGTCGGTATGGCCGCGTCCATGGCCGCCGTGCTACTTTCGGCCGGCGCCAAGGGCAAGCGCTTCTGCCTGCCGCACTCCAAGGTTATGATTCACCAGCCCAGCGGCGGTGCTCAGGGTCAGCAGACCGAGATTGAGATCGTGGCAGAGGAGATCAAGAAGACCCGTCGCGAGCTCAACCAGATCCTGTCCGACGCATCGGGCCAGCCCATCGAGAAGGTCCAGGCCGATACCGAGCGTGACAACTACCTGACCGCTGCCGAGGCCCTCGACTACGGCCTGATCGACCGTATTGTCACCTCGCGCGACCTCGCCGCGAAGGACGCCTAGGATGGCCGGTAACATGCAGGACGGCTTCGACGAGAACGGCAACCCCATCCGCTGCTCCTTCTGCGGAAAAGAGCAGGGTCAGGTTCGCCGCCTGGTGAAGGGCCCGACCAACATTTTTATCTGTGACGAGTGCGTTGCCGCCTGCTCCGAGATTCTTGAGGAGTCGCTGGCTTCGGACTTTATGGACGCTGCCCGCAACGGCAAGCTGCCGGGTTTCCTCAACGATCACGGTCAGGCTGCGTCCCAGCCTGCTGTAGATCCTGAGGCCGAGGGTTTTGAGCTCGAGGACGACGCCCGCCAGGTCATTACGCATGTGCCGACGCCGCACGAGATCTATGACGAGCTTTCGGCTTATGTCATGGGCCAGGAGGACGCCAAGCGCGCCATGTCGGTTGCCGTGTACAACCACTATCGCCGCGTGATCGAGGACGGCGCCGCGCTTTCGGCCTTTGACGAGGCTGACGGTATGGGCGGCCAGTTCGACGACGATATGGACGAGGTGGAGCTCGCCAAGTCCAATATTCTGCTGCTCGGTCCCACCGGTACCGGTAAGACCGAGATCGTTAAGGCCATTACGGAGCTCCTCTTTGGCGATGAGCGCAGCATGCTGCGTTTTGATATGTCTGAGTACGGTGCCGAGAACTCCGATCAAAAGCTCTTTGGCGCTCCTCCGGGATACGTGGGCTATGCCGAGGGCGGCCAGCTTACCAATGCGGTCAAGGCCAATCCGTTCTCGGTGGTTCTTTTCGACGAGATCGAGAAGGCCGCGCCGAGCATTATGGACAAGTTCCTGCAGATTCTCGAAGATGGACGCCTGACCGATGGCCAGGGCAATACCGTGTACTTCTCTGAGACGGTCATCTTCTTTACGAGCAACATCGGCTTTTCCAAGATTGAGATCGATGCGCAGGGCAACGAAGTTCGTAATACCATCGCGCCCAACACGCCCTATGACGAGATTTGCGAGCGCGTGCGCACCGAGATGGATCGCGAGTTTAAGCCCGAGTTCTTGGGCCGTATCGGCGACAACGTGGTCATCTTCAACTTTATCGACGATGCCGTGGCGCTTCAGATCCTCAATTCCAAGATCGATGCCGTTAACCGCAACGTGCATAAGGCACAGCCCGATATTACGGTTGAGGCGACCGATGCCGCCCGCGAGCTGCTGCACTCCATTGCCATGACGGACGCCGTCAAAGCCAAGGGCGGCCGCGGCATTGGCAACTTGGTGGAGAGCGGCTACCTTAACGGGCTTTCCGATTTTCTGTTTGAACACCGCGCCGAGTGGCGCGGTCGCCCCGGTATGGTGGCACGCGCCGTGCCGCAGGGCGAGGGCGATGATGCGCATATCGCATTTGAGCTCGTGCCCGGATCGATGGGAGGCGATTGGCGATGACGAAGTTTATCGCTGCAGCAAAAACCCAAGCGGGAACCAATCACCCCGTCAACGAGGACCGCTTGCTTCTTGACGGCAACGTCCTTTGCTATGGTCTGGTGGGCGATGGCGAGCGCGAGATGGGCTGCATGGCAGTCTTTGACGGTGTGAGCGAAGGCGGGCACGGAGCGGCCGCCTCGACGCTCGCTGCGCAGGCTTTTGCACAGGCGGCTCAGGTTTTTGAAGCCGATTCGATTGATGTCCTGCAGGATCGTTTGCGTATGGCGGGCGAGCGCGCTGAGAACGATGTTGAGTCCTATGCGGCCCGTTATGGCCTGCCCGTTGCTGCATCTACGGTTGCCGGGCTTATGGTGGCGCATGATGGGTCTGCCGCAATCTTTAATGCTGGCGATTCGCGTGTGTATCGCTTGCGCGATGGCGTGCTTGCGGTGTTGAGCTACGACCATACGCCCGAATCCCGCCTGGGCGGCGTTGGTTTTGAGTACAGCGATGAGTCGGTCTCGCATTGCATTGAGCTGGCGGTCGGTCTTAATCAGGGCGGACGAAACCTGGAGATCAATACGACCACGTTGTTTCCGGGCGATCGCTACTTAATCTGCTCTGACGGCATCGATGGGGAAATTGACCTTGCGCGCCTACAGCAGATGCTTGCGAGCGATTCGACCTGTGCGCAGCTGTGCGAGGAGCTGTATGCCGAGGCCCGCATGAGCGGTTCGACGGATGACGCGACGCTGATCGTGATTGAGATAGGGGAATAAAGATGTCTGATGAGACGATAACGGTACACCGAGATGGCGGCGCCGGCAACGGTGAAACCGTGACGGTCCACCGTGGGGGCGTACCTGTAAACGGCGAAACGGTCACCGTGTATCACGGCAATCAGGCTCCTGTACCGGGCGAGACCGTGACGGTGCGCCGAGATACTGCTCCGGTGTCCGGCGAAACGGTGACCATTCGCCGCGGCGACGCCCCGTCGGCAGGCGAGACGGTGACGGTAAGTCATCCGGTTTCTGCGGCTGGCGGCGAGACCGTTACGGTTGCAAGGCCGATGGCTGCTCCCGCCGGCGGCGAGACGGTCACGGTTTCCCGGCCGATGACGTCCGTGGCGGGCGAGACCGTAACGGTGCCGCGATCTGCCGCTTCTGGCGGTCAAACGATAACGGTCCCACGCGGTGCGGTGGTAAATCCCAATGGCGAAACGGTGACCGTTTCTCGTGGGGACGTTCGCGCCGCTTCCTCCGTGCCCGTATCCCCTTTCGTTCCGGAAGATGTGACGATTACCTCACGTGACGGCCAGCAGTTTATTGTTCACTTGGGTCAAGTTGTCGGTCATGGTGGTCAGTCCACGGTCTTTGCTGCCGAGCGGGTGGATGACGGCCTCGCATGTGTTGCCAAGGTGTTTCAGCCTCTTATAGAAAAAATGCTCACGGAATACGAGAAGACTGTGCATGCCGTCATGAACCTCAATGGTCGTCCCGTGTCAGAAACGCATTTGCTGCCTATTTTTGCCTATTTGCACCAGGGCTTGAGCGCGACCGTAGTAGGGGCCCCCGCTCCTCAGCTTTGGGATATTGCCATCACTCCCAAGGCTACTTGTCTCAGCGATCGACCCCGTAGCAAGCATATGGTTAAAAGTCGCGTGATTCCGGAGCTGAGCCAAGCGATTAACCTGCTGCACACCGAGTTTGGCATCGTTCATCGCGATGTGAAACCGTCGAATGTTTACCTGTACGATAAACAAATCGCACTTGGCGACTATGGGTCCGCTCGCTCTCTTTCCGGAATTGATAATCGTACGACTAATACCGAGACGCGATCAAACGGGTATACGCCTGGTCACGGCAGAATGGTCGATCCTCGCAACGATTGGTATTCGTTTGGCTATACCATTTGGACTCTTTATGAGGGCAATGTCCACCCGCTCCATGAGCGTTTGAAGGACGACACGTTTTTCGAGTTTCAGGAAGCGGGTCAACCTGCTGAGTTCACCCACCCTGATGACGCTACCTTAGGTAATTTGCTTCAAGGCCTTACGTTTGAGCTTGCAAACAAGCGCTTCGGATACGAAGAAATTAAAGACTGGATCGCTGACCCCGATCACTTCTATCGTCAGCTGCCCACCTTCGATTTCAAGAGCGGCCATGCGCCGTATGAATTTGTCGGCAGGCTTTATACCGATCCTGTGTCGCTCGCTCGCGGGCTCGCGTCTCATTGGGACGAGGCAAAACAGCGCATGCAGCAGTGGCAGCTCGAGCGTCAGATGCGTAAATGGAATGAAAACGACCTCGAGACAAAGATCCATGAGATTACCGAGGCAAAAGCGAAGGGCGGAGAAAAACCGAATTACGATTTCAATCTTGCTTGTGTGATCTACGAAATGTCGGGTGGCAAGATCATTTCGTGGCGCGGCGAAGATGTTTCGCTGGGCACTGGCAAAAACGATCTTCCGGCACGCATCGCCACCATGACCGATACCGATATCGATCGCTATGCGGTGAAGTCGGGACTTGATGGCACTGCGTCCATGGGTGTGCTTCCGTCGGGCTTTCTTTCCTACGTTCTCTCCCGTCAGGGCGAGCATGATGAGGCGGTTGCGAATATTGCCAGGAATATCAAGGCAATCGAGGACCTCGCTGCTTCTTCAAACGATCCACATTTTGCTGCCTGCCTATTGAAGGGCTTCCTTACGTTTGACGAGTTGGAAACTCATGCTGCGGCCCAGCAAGAGATCAGGAGGCTCATCGGGAACCCCCGGGCATTTTTTGCCACGTGCTCAACGTCTCGTGCTGTCGATGAGTTCTTCCTACTCTTTGCAGGAGACGCTTCCATGGACGCTATTATTAAGGCACGTGGTGACGCTCAGAGCAGAGGGTCAATTGACGTTGATGTCGTACTCGATTTCATGGACCGTGTCGCCGACAACAAGGCTCCCGTGCGTGCGTTCTACCGCAAATACGGCAATATGGCAGGCTGGATTTGGCTTTCCGAGCACACCGCCCTTTACGAGGCACTTCCGGGCTCTGCCGGAGAATCCGCAATCGTCAATCTTCGCGGCCTATCTCCTTCGGCGCAAGCATCGGTTGCTTCGCTCATGCAAGCGGGGTCCAATATCCGAATCGAAGGCAGCAAGCTTCGTGCCGACATGGAGGTGACACCTGTTCCCTATGTGAATGGCTGGCAGACGAGGGACGTTCTTCTTACTCGACCGCTTACGTTGAATGCTCTTTTCTGTGCCGAGGCACGAGGAGAGGCAGTACCACGCGGATATGTGGCAGAACTGCTTGCAGGCGGTGCGGATGAACATCTACTTGATAGCATCGGAATCAGGCTTTTGGCTCATGCGAACCTGATGTCTTCCGCCAGTTATTCTCAATTCCTTGAGGACGAGCGAAACGAGGCGGATGGCGCGCTCGAAGGTGCTATCCGGCAGGATACGCAAGACTACGATGTGACTGAAGGCATTGCCGATGCCACGGCGCGTATTGAGGCCGTGAAGAAAGAGCAAGGCGGGGTGCTGCGCTGGACGTGCATTGTGGCGGTTGTCTACTTTGTTGTTATCCTATGCGCTCGCGGTTCCTTTGGACAGTTCATCGTTATGTGTGGCTCCTTCGCCCCGCTCGCAGTGCTGTTTTTGGTTGCGGCGTTTGTCGGTATCTTCGGCTTCTTGGCATTGAATCTGCTTCGTTCCTTTTCCGCGGTTGACCGCGTCCAGTCACTCGACAGCGATCTGGCGGCTAACGCCGATCTTCTTGAAAGTCGTCTGATTCAGTTGGTCGACTTTGATAGCCGCACAGGCGCTACAGCGGAAAAGCTTTCGATGGTGGGCGTTGACGAGGATCTTCCGATGGCACAGGGGGCCGATTTTTCGTTTGGCTCCGAAGACAAGGCTTTCTACGCCGATCCTGAAGTTATGGATAGACTTGGCAGGTTGGCAATTCGCCTGTTGTTTATCACGGCGGCCGTGATTAGCGCGTCCGGGTTTATGGGCACGGTGTTTATTGACGGCGATACGGTGGCCAAGTGCGAGGTTTTGCTCGCCATTCTTGTTGATTGCTTCGCTTGCATTGCCGCATGGGGCGACAACGAACATCCCAGCAGCGCTTCTACGATTAAGAGCTGGTCGTATCTCTGGTTGATTCCTGCAATCATTGCGTTCCTGCTTTGGGGTGTAGTGTCTCTTCTTCAGTCGGCAGGCGCAATCATTGCCATTGTTGTCGTCGTTTTGCTTGTCCTGTTTATTTTTGGTCGATAGGACCGAGCTGGGCGTGAGCGGATTGGCCGCCCCATGAACCTATTGATAGGTCGTAACTGCCGTTTGTAAGTACCTGCATTGCGTTGGGTGAACGGCTGAGACGGGTTTTTAAGTTAGGAAAGAGTGTTCTATATGCCCTTTGATTTCACTAGACTACTTCCGAATAACGGACAAGGTCGCAATCAAAATCCCAGCGAGCGTGGTCTCCATGGCACCGAGCGACGTGCCATGGGCGCTTTTGACGACATGTTGGGTATTGAGAACGTGGCGTCCCAGCGCGGCTCTCAGACGAATGCACGTTCTCGTTCGAACATGGCGCAACGCGAAATCCGAAATGACGTGGTAATCAATGAGGGCTTGGGCTCGTATGACGGACGCCCGTGCTCCATCAGGATTTTCAAAAACCACCTCGAGATTGTCGCCAAGCGTGAGGGCTCGACGCTCGATAATCACCCCGCGCTCAAGATGCTTGTCCCCGGCATAGGCAACAGCAAGGCGGTGGCGGGTAGACTTTTCGCTCCGGGTAATTCCAATCCGCCGATTATCATCCCCTTTAATTCGCTGAGCGGGTTTCAGGAAGTGAGCGGATTTATGCCGACGTTTGTTTTTAATCGACGTAATCCTCAGACCAGAAAGATGGAGACGCATACCATCAAGACGATATCCAGGGAGTTTGGGTATGCGCTTAACCGCTATGCCCAGACACACTTCCATTATTAATTAGGTAAAGGCAGAGCACATGGCAGACGATAACCAGCAAGGGGGCATGTCGGCGCAGGAGAGACTTGCGCGCCTCTATAACTCTCGCGTTGATGAACAGCAGGGGGATGCGACGCCGGCTGCGGGACAGGTGGCGGGAACACGTGTTTCGGCAGGTGCATCGCAGGCACAAGCCTCTTCCGCCCAGGAGCGGCTCGATCGTTTGCGTGCGCGCCGCGCCGGCGTGCCTCTTCCGGGCGATCCGGAGGCGGCCACTCCGGTTAGCAACGAGGGCGCGAATCGCCCTCGCTTTAACATCAATCTTTCGCGCATTGTGGACGCGATTCCCACCATTGTTCGGTATTTCCCGCTGCGTATTTTCACGGTCTGGGGACTTTGCTCGGTCTGGTACCGCATGTACTTGAACGTTGGCGGAGACGATGTACTGCATACGGGGCTTCCGGCACCGGGGTATAGCGCATTCAATCCATTCGCTTTGGGCGCCGTTGTATTCATCGGCCTTCTCGTAGTTGTGACGGAAATCATTGCCGGCCCGTTGAGCATGATCATTAAGCAACTGATCATCGGCGCCACGTATTTCTTCCGCGGTTCCGCCGCCACCCGCGAGGCCCGCGACAGCGCCCACGCCAACTTCAGCCTGC
>ERZ857801.1967-NODE-1967-length-19118-cov-5.685097_pt1 | contig 19118 bp, 18 predicted proteins | sample MGYA00519762_ERZ857801 | MGnify/ENA primary metagenome ERZ857801 (study PRJEB31778, sample SAMEA3449368) | human gut metagenome | biome: human gut; feature: human-associated habitat; material: faeces | place: United Kingdom | collected 2010/2012 ...
GGCAGGAACGGGACGCGGCCGCGGCGGCACTGGCCGAACACATTGTGCCGTTGCTGGACTTGGTCGGCGTGCAGGCCGGCACGTCTGGCGTCATGTCCGCGCCACACGGCCGCGGACACCGGCCGCCGACCGTGGCCGCCTACGTGTCGATGGGCAGCGAAATCCCCATGCGGCCGCTGCTGTCCCTGCTGCTCGACCGCGGGCTGCGCGTCCTTGTGCCGCGCTTGGGCTCCGGTCTGGACGTGGGATGGGCTCTGCTGCCCGACATGGCCTCATTGCATGGCGTGACCTGCGAGGGAACCGGCATGGCACAACGGCCGGATGAGCCGGATACGCAGACGCTTGGCCCGGCGGCCCTTGGCGATGCCGACCTGATCATCGTGCCCGCGCTGGCCGTGGATGCGCATGGCGTCCGGCTTGGGCGCGGCGGCGGCTGGTATGACCGCGCGCTGACATACCGACGCGGAGGCGTGCCGGTCGTCGCCGTCTGCTGGCCGTGGGAATGCATGGCAGACGACCTGCCCCGCCAGTCTCACGATATCCCGGTCGACTGGGTGGTCACGCCGCAGGGAGCCCGACGCCTGTAGTTCGCCATCCGCGCAAGTTCGCGGAGGGAACAAAACGAGACGTCGAGCGGCGCGGTGTCCGCGTGACGACTAGGATATGAACGGACTTGATGCGTATGCCGGGCATCGCATACGTGCCGGAATCATATAATGAGCTTCGACCAGGGAGGAACCGTGCCAACCTATCATTACCGTTGTAAGAACTGCGGATACGATTTCACCGAGCAGCAGTCGTTCGAGGACGACCCGATCACCGTGTGCCCCCAGTGCGGGCAAGAGCAGGTGCGCAAGGTGTATTCCGCCGTGCCGATCGAGTTCAAGGGGCACGGCTTCTACCGCACCGACGGGCGCGGCGGCTCCGGCAAATAAGCAGCTGCCATTGGCGCGTTCGCCGTCTTCCGGCGGCCAGTGCTCGGCCCGCGCATGTGCGACACGCCCAAGATGTGGATAACTGCCGAGCCTTCGACCACATTTTCGTCACGGCTTGCGCATCGGAACAACGTTCAGTCACCATGCTTGCATGGTGACTTTTTCTATATTGGAGAAGCTGAAGCGCCCCACGTTGCGCCAACGTCGGATGCTGCGGCTCACACGGCGGCTGATGGCGGCCTGTTGCACGGCCATTGCAGCATTCGCGACACTGCAATGCGTGACGGCGAGCATCGTCACGCAACCGGTCGTGGTGGCGGCACGGCTCATCCCACGCGGCGCGCGTATCGGCGCGGAGGACGTGGAGATCCGGCAGATGCCCGTATCGGATGGTTGGGATACGGCGCTCGATGCGGCGAATCAGGCGGCGGGAGGCATCGCGCAGACGGACATCGCCGCCGGGCAGCCGCTGTTCGGCGCCATAGTTTCGCGGCGGCCGGTGGCGGAACCCGGTCAGACGGTGATCGATGTACGGGTCACCGGCACGGTGGACGGCATCGCGGCCGGTGATGTCATGGATCTGGTATCCGGCACCCCTTGCGACGCTTCGGCTGGTACGACTTCATCGCGTGACGAATCCGCAGGCGGCCGGTCATGCGTTCTCGCGCGATCGGCCACGGCGATGGATGCCGCCCATGACGATGCGATGACCGGCGGCACGCTCATCACGTTCGCTTTGACTCCCGACGAAGCCATATCAATCATCAACGCACAGGAACTCGGTCCGATTATGGCCGTCACTGCGCAATAGCTGCGGTTGCTCAGCCGCAGCAGCCACCTCCAGTCTCGCTGTTCGCGCGACAGCCCCCGCTGGCGGGGGCTGTCGCGAAGCGACTGGGGTGGTCACCACACTCAACGTTTGTCGTTGAAGATGGCCCAGTGGGGTGGCAGTTCGCCGAGGATGCGTTTGTCGTCGTCGGCCTCGCGCTGCTGCTCGGTGCGCATATCGCCCGGTTCGAGTTTCACGCCGTCTGCATCGAAGCGCTCGGTTCCGTGGAACACGACGCGTTTGTGCTCGCGCCGCGTACGACGCGAGGCACTGTACGGCCTTGGCTCCGAGGCATCTGCGGCCACATGATCCCCGTCACCAGTAGTATCGCCGCTCATCGCACATCCCCGTAGATCTCGCCGATGCGCGACACGATCGCATCGACCTCCTTGTCCGGGTTGACGAATGCGCCGACACTCCACACGCTCATCACCGACCAGCCCAGCGACGCAAGGTCCTGCATCAGGCCGCGATGCCGTTCGCGCGTGGACTGCACGCTCATGAACTGCGCGTCGTCGGTCAGCACGGCCAGCGCGAACGGCTTGTCGGGCAACCCGACGACCATCGGAATGTGCAGGCCGCGGTCGAACCCGTAGTCGACGGCGGCGTTCAGTCCGCGGGACCGCACGCGCTCCGCCAGATCATTGAACAGCACATTGTTCGACCGGGTGATGGTCACCGGACGCACCACGTGGTCGTCCAGCTGCTCCACCCACCGCAGCATGGCATGCAGCAGCTGCGGTCCGGGCTGGTGAAGTCGCTCATCGTCCAGATCAGACTCGTCGAACGCCGAAACGATATCGAGATGGCGGTCGCACAGCGCCAGCGCATCCAGCAGCATGGCACGTCCGCCTTCGCCCTCCAGCACGCCGAACTGCTGCAGCAGACGCCCATGCACGGTCTTCGCGTAGCACAACGACAGAATCACGTCCGTCGACTGGGCCCCGGCGATCTCCGGCAGCGCGACGATGCGCACGTGGCGCAGGAACTGCCCCATGGTCTTGTTCTTCGACGCCAGCGATTTCAGTTCCGCACCGAGTCGCGAACGGAATGCGTCAGTGAGCGTGACCACGGTCAGCGTGTAGCCGACCGGCACCACGTTGAAACTCGCCGCGCGTTCGGTGATGATGCGGACGACCTCATCGATCTCCTGCTGGCTGCTCTCGACCAATCCGGTGGCCATGACCGGTGTTCCGTTCGCCTCGACCTTGTGGAAGGCCACCCGGCCTTGCGACGGCTCGGTCGTGACGTCATAGCGCACCTCGCCATACCCCTGGGATTCCAGGAACGCGGCGAGCCTGGGCGCGCGCCGCACGGGGTGGGAGCGGACCTTCACGCTCGGCAGCAGCTCCATCAGCGCCTTCACGCTCGGCGAGGTCACGGTGGACCGGTGGGCCAGCACGGCTACCTGCTTCGCGCGGCAGACGATGGTCAGCAACTGGATGGCCGGAATGTGCGCGGCCGCGTCGATGATTGCCACGTCGGCGAGGGTCGTCGGATCGGTGAGCGCGGCAAGCGTGGCCGGGGTCGCCACGATGATGGGTTTGGCCGCGGCCAGGATCTCGGGGTGGTCACGGCGTATCCGGCTGAGCGGGATGCGGGTCTTGCCGGCCAGCACCGTGTGCAGCTGGTTGGATTCCTGCGTGCGGGAGAACAGCATTTCACACAGGCGGCGCATGGATTCCTGCGCGACCATCGGACCGACCGAACGCACGTGTTCGGTGTCCACCTGCGCGAAACGATCCGCAGCGGACTGCAACGCCGACCCATCCTGATTGGAGATGATCGCGGACGCCCGCACGATGTTCTCGAACACCGTGGTCCACCATGCCAGCTGCAGTTCGGCATCCACCGATTCCACCGGCACACGGCGCGTGTGCAGGTCCTCGACCAGTTCGGTGAGCCCGGCCGTCTGGAATTCATGTTCGAGACGGCAGCGCTCCGGCAGTGTGTCCAGCGCGAGATGGTCGTCGAACAGCGCCTTCAGACGTTCCTCGACGGCGACGAAATCCTGCGATTCCAGATCGCCGCCCTGCACGGTGGTGGACAGTACGGCGTCCAGCGCCGTCAGGTCGCGGGCCAGCTCCTCCTGCGTGGCGATGATGTCGTCGAGTTTGTTCGGCAGCACCGGCCACCCGCCGTGAGGCACGAACATGCGCCATTGCGCGGCCTGCTTGGCCACGACCTGCAGCGCATCGTGCAGGTTCTCGACCTGTGCGCCCACGCGCAGCAGGCTCTTGGCCTCCTTGATATGGCGGCGACGCTCCCAGAATCCGATAGTGGTGCCTTCGGCCTTGCGTTCGGCCTTGGACTTGCTCGACTCGATCATCGCGTCGATGTCGCGCTCGAAGATCTCCGGCTGGAACACGTCGAGCACGCGGCGCAGGTTCTTCAGCACCTGCACCTGACGGCCCCACTCCTGCTCGGTGTTCGGTATCGGGAACCCGCATGTCTGCACGGTGGACGACACCTGTTCACGGGTCAACGGCAGCAACTTGCGCAGCAGATCAACCACACGCTGGTAGACGGTCACAGCCTCGTCCTCGGACGTAATGGAGGCCTTGAACCAAGCGGTATCCTCCGGTCCGAGCGTGAATTCGCCGAGCTCGCCGGCACGCCTGAGCTTCGCCGCCCATTCATCCAGATGACCGCCGATCTCACGCGCGGTCTCCTTGCGCAACCGCACTCGGGTGGCGGGATGCGCGGGCAACGTGGCGATTTCGGCGAGGTTCTGTATGGTCTGGTACGCGGACACGCCCCACTGCTTGTCGGTGCAGTGCAGGTCACCCAGATACCGGGTGAGACGGGAACGCACGCCGACCAGCTCATCGGCGATCTGGTCGAACCGGGAGCTGGCGACGCCGGGCTGGAATCCGACCGCGGCGATCAGCTGATGGTCGATGCTGTCATTGCAGCGCTCGTCCGAGACGTCGAGCACTTGGCCGCTGAGCTCATTGGCGCTGATGGCCTGACGGAAACGACGCTTCTGATCGGCGATGCACGGCACGTACAGTACGCTGCGGCCGTTCATCACGCAGCGCGACGCGATGGCGGCGGCGTAATCGGCGGTGTCACGCCCGTTGACGACATCGACTCCGAGTGAATGCCCGGCTGCGACCATATCGGCCGCGTACCGCACGGCGTTGTCGACATCGCCGACTTCGAACTCGTTGTGCGGATCGGCGTCGAATGGGCTGAACGCAGGTGCGCCGGAGTCCTTGAGCGCTTCGGCGGCCTCCTTGCTGCCCGCGAGCGCGTCCAGCACCGTGTTGCCGGTCGCCCCCTCGGCCAGCGTATCGATAATGTGCTGGCTTTCGGCAAGAATCAGCGAGCCGGGCGACATGAAGCAGCCCAGGATAATCTGCCGCTCGATGGTGAAATCGGGGAACACCTTCTCCGCACGCTTGGTGATCGCCGCGAACACCGCGGACGTTTCGGGCGTGCCGCTCTCGTAGTTGGCGCCGTTGAACAGCTCCCGCTCGTCAAGTTCGACGTGCTGCTCGCGCATCACCGTCACGAACGCGGGGTTGAGCCGGACATGCCCGACGAACCGGATCACCGCCACATCGCCTTCATCCTGGGCGCTTTGCACGGATACCGGATACAGCAGCACCGGCATGGCACCGTCGTCCCATGTGGCGACTCCCACGGTGAGAGACAGTTCCGCGACGCCGCTGACGCGCAGTTTCGCGGCCTTCTCGTCAAGCACCCGCTCCAGTCGGCGGTTCGCCGCACGCAGCATGCCGTTGTCGCGGAACAGCAGATCCAGCGACGCGCGGCCTCCCGCGAACAGCTGGGCGATGCCGGAGGGATGCGCATGGGTCAAATCGAGCTTCGCCCCGAGCTGGTTGATGTCCTCCAATGGGGACGGCACCAATCCGGCGCGGTACTGTTCATGCCATTGACGCATGCGTTCCAGCGATTGGGGCGCCTGTTGCATGCTTTCGCTCATGACCCGACTCACTTCCCTACCGCTTTGCGGTAACTCTTGTAGCCCTCATTGTTCTCCAGCGCGGCGTCAATGTCCGCTTTGCCCTGATCTTCCAGCCAATTATAGAGGTCATCGTACAGCAATGGATTCATGGCAAGGAACGGCAGCAGCTCTTCGCAATTCGCGATGGCGAACTGCTCGGTGTAGTCTTCCGTGGTCTTCGCCTGGTCAGAGGTGTACCCGTTGACTTCGATTTTCGGTTCGGCGGCGGCAAGCCTGCCTTTCGACACGAGTTCGAACACCGATCCCGGCTCGAATGCGGGTCGGAACGAACCGGTCGAGTCCGCCTCGTCGTCGTTCGGCTGCGCGAACCGGCGGTGCTCTTCCGGAATCTCCCCGTGGGCGGTGTCCGTATCGGCTTTCACGACGCCGTCGCCTGCCACGGCGCCGGCGGTGACTTCCACACCGGCCGCGTTGGCTGCGACCTCGTTCACCGCCTGACGGATGTCGTCGTGCGCCTCCTGATCGGATGACGCCTGCTGGAATCGGTCGTCGGACGGCTGTCCGTTCGCCAACTGATCCGCCTGCTCTGCGGGCGCGGTGGACTGCCCGGCCTCTTCGCTGTCCTCGGCGAGCGCGTCGGCGAACAGGTCGCGGGGTAACGCCACCACCGGCTTAGCATCGGCCACGTTCAACGGCATGGAATCGGGCTCGCTCGGCTCATCGTTGGTCTGCGATTGGGCCGCGGTCACTACAGAATCAGATACAGCGGAATCAGCCGGTACCGTATCCGCGGCGGACTCGGATGCCACGGTTCCAGAAGTCACGGTTTCAGGCGATGCCGTATCGGATGTCGCAGTCTCAGTGGATACGGCCGCGTCCGCGGCATCAACGGCATCCGCAGGCGCCGCATTCTCGGAGGACTCGACGGCTTCCGGAACCTTGGTCTCGGCATCGCTCTCGGCAGCGTCGGCCTCAGCCGGTGACACGGTTTTGGCCAGCACCGCGGCCTCAACGGGCATGGCAGCATCCGACGAAACGGCAAGCTCCGAATCCGGCTCAGCGGCACCGGCCGCGGAATCCGCCGCCAATCCATCCGCCGTGGTCGTCTTCTGCGGCGGGAACGTCTGCGATGCGGCGGCATTCAGCTCACCGACACGCTTGCGCACGGTGGCAGCGCTGATCGCGGCGGTAGGTTCCCCGGCACGCAGGTCAAGAATGTCATCCACCGACATGTCGGCCACATCCGGCTCCTGCTTGACGGTCTCCAAAGCGTATCCGAACAGGTCGGGCACGACGAACGTGTCGCTCACCGGCTGCTCCACACGAATGAAATCGACGGGGACATCGCCGAATTGCAGGCGCGTCGGTGAAGTCGGCAGCAGGAAATCGACGTTCGGCGGCAGACGCATGAGATCGCCATTGCCCCGCACCACATATGACCCGTTGGTCGAGCCCAGATCGCGCACGGTGCCGCCGCCGTTCTGACTCACCGCGAAGGTCGCATGGCGTTTCGACATGGACCGCGTGCCGTCCGCTATCTCCAGGCGTTCGGTGCCGTCATCGGGCAACGGCCGCAACGGCTTGCGCCCGATTTCGATGCTGTCTCCCGGCTTCACGGTTTTCTGATCGATGCCACCGATTCTCACCGTCCACTGCTGTATCGTCCGCTGATCGCCAGTCACGTGCCGCCCTTCCTTTCACGCTCGTTCGCATACTATGTGCCATTGTGTCATGTCCCGCTGTGTTTTCAGGGATTGATGACCGATGAATTGACAACATTATCGCATTGATGCCGGTATTTCGGATTGTAGCGCACACCGGTGCGGAACGCCCATGTCAGGCCGTGTCAGGCGTTCACAGAAGCGGTCTCGGCTCCGGTGCGCGGACCGCCGCATACGCGCAGACCCTGCGGCCGCGTGTGCGACAGCAGGGTCTGTGCAAAGCTGCAATGTGCGGGTTTCACTCCCGCGATCATTACTTGAGCTCGACGGTGGCGCCAGCCTCTTCCAGCTGAGCCTTGGCCTTCTCGGCGTCTTCCTTCTTGGCCTTCTCCAGGATGGCCTTCGGAGCGCCATCAACCATGGCCTTGGCGTCAGCCAGGCCAGCGTTGGTGATGGCCTTGACAGCCTTGATGACCTGGATCTTCTTGTCGCCGACAGCGGTCAGGACGACGTCGAACTCGGTCTTCTCTTCCTCTTCGGCGGCAGCGCCGGCAGCCGGAGCGGCAACGGCGACGGCGGCCGGAGCGGCAGCCTCGACGTCGAACTTCTCTTCGAAGGCCTTGACGAACTCGGAGAGCTCGACGAGGGTCATTTCACCGAAAGCTTCCAGCAGCTCTTCGTTGGTGTACTTAGCCATGATGGCTTCCTTTCATTCTGGCGGCGGCCTTCAGCGATTGCCGTCCGCCTGATGTGTGTTGTTTTCCGATTGTGGTTCATGCGGCAAGCCGCATGAAAATCAAGCTGCCTTTTCCTGCTTCTCGCGCAGAGCGTCGATCGTACGCACGGCCTTGGTAGGCACAGCGACGAACAGGTACGCGGCCTTGGCGGTCGTGGCCTTGAGGTCGCCTGCGAACTTGGAGAGCAGCTGCGGACGGGACATCATGTCCGCCAGCTTGGTAGCACCCTCGCCGTCGTAGACGGTGCCGTCGGCATAACCGCCCGAGATAACGAGAGCCTTGTTGGTCTTGGCAAAGTCACGCAGCGTCTTCGCAGCCTCAATGAAGTCGCCCTTCACGAAGGTGATGGCGGTCGGGCCCTTGAGCAGGTCGTCAAGACCCTCAATGCCCGCTTCCTTGGCGGCGATGCGCGCCAGCGTGTTCTTAGCCACAGTGTAGGAAGTATCGCGGCCTAGCTTTTCGCGCAGTTCGGAAACCTGCGGAACGGTAAGCCCGCGGTACTCGGTCAGGTAGACAGCGTCGGCGTTACGGAACTGTTCCGTAAGCTGAGCGACTACCGCTTCCTTTTCGGGCCTCTTCATGGCGTTCCTTCCTAGATCGGCCATTGATCCTGCGAAGTCCCGCGCACCCTGCCAGGGCAATAAAAAAGCCCTGCGCACAGGCAGAGCAACATACAACCGTTTCCGGCGAGCCGTATTACGGGCACATATTTCTCAACCTGCGCTGGCTTGGCGAACCAAACTTCGTGAGTGCTTGCACACTCCAACCAACGGTCTGTGGTTTACAAGTCATATAGAATACGGTCGCGAGCGGACACCTTCAACCCGGGCGTGTCGCGACCGTCCGCCCAGCACGAGCGCCACTCCGGTAATGCCCGCCGACAGCATGGCTATGATGGCCACGACGGCATCGGAGCCGCGCAGGGCATCCCGTTTCCCGTTGCCATCGGACGAATCGCCGGCGTTCCCGGCGGCGGTACCCTGCGAGGTAAGGCCGAATTCCACGCCGGCTCTTTTCGTGGCGCCGTTCTCCGTCTCGTTTGCGATGACCCGCTCCCTTCCGGTGGAGCCGATGATCTGCGCCGACCGGTGCATGACGCCTGCGATCTGCTCGGCGAGGAACCGGTACCCGTCGTCGTTGAAGTGAACGCCGTCGGCGTCATACAGCTGCCGCCGGTTCGCGGTCGCCGCGTACAGGTCGATGGTGTTCCAACGCTCGTCACGGATCAGCGACTCCTGTACGGGATGTAACCTGTTCACGGAGTTGACGGAGACATATTTGGTACCGGGGGCGACCCGGTATGAGTGCGGTGAACTCGCGAAATACACGACCGGTCGGCTGGCGAGATCCCGGTACACCCTCACCAGCTCCTTCGCCTCGGTCCTGTACAGTGTCTCGTTCCAGTAGGCGTCCTTGGAATCGTTGGTGCCGAGCATGATGATGACGATATCGGGGGCGAACTCCTTGCTCTGCCGGAATTCGGCCGAATCCCAATATGACCAGCCCGTGCCCCGCAGCAGCGTGTCACCAGCGGCGCCGAAATTGCGCACGTCATAGCCACTGCCGAGGATGCGGCCGAGCCACGCCGGATATGCGGTGTCGCCTTTCTTGCCGCCACTGGATTTGGAGCCGTCCGTAAGGCTGTCGCCCACGCATGCGATCTTGATGGGCGCGGCTGCGTGCGCTTCTCCCTCGCACGGCACCATAACCGCCAATAAGGTCAACGTCAGCACGGCGAGCGCCGCGGCGAGCAGACGGAACGGCGAATTGCGATGAATCACACGGTTCCTCATGTCGCAGACCTCGCTATCCCTTCACGGCGTCAAGCATTATCAACGCCACGCTGCCAATACCATAAGTTTCTCACGGCAATCGTGGCCATAAGTGAGGATTTGCCAGCGAAGACCTATGCGGCTCACATCGGTCCGGAATGTTGACTAAACAGGCGGCATTCCATCGCGACACGCCCGGAGTGCTCAGCAAGATCGGCATGCCGAATTTCATGAAACGCCGCCATGGAGCCGATTCCCGCAAACGCGCGCGACGATTGTGCTACGCACTCCGGGCGTGTCGTGGTCGGAGGCTGCAAATAATCGGCCCGTCGGACGAAAAATCTCCGTCCGACGGGCCGACCGCCCCATGGCGTCTCAGCGCTTGGCCAGTGCGAGCGCCGCGCCGGCCATGAGCGTCAGGGCCGCGGCGGCGATCGGAACGATGCCGGCACCGGTGGCGCTCAGCCCGCCCTTCTTGCCGGTATCGGGCTTGGTCTCGTCGCCCTTGCCCGGCTTGCCATCACCCGCGCCGGGCTTGTCACCGTCATCCTTGGCCTTCAGCCCGTCGACGGCCGCATTCAGACTTGCGACCTGCGTCGCATCAGGATCGGCAGCGACCTTCTCGGCTGCAGCAAGCGCATCACGCACCGCCCGGACGGACTCATCCGTATACCCACCCAGATCCTTGGCCTTGACCTGCGCGATCACGGCGGCGGCAGGTCTCCATGGAAGGTCACGCCCGCGCAACCACGTGGATATTCTTCGGTTCATTTATGGACATCGCTTTCTTTCACCTCTGAAAATCGGCCACCCTATTGTGGCCCAGCCTTTATCTTTGCCAGCTGTTTCTGATTGTCCAGTATGCCAATCGCAACCTCGCGCCCGTTGAACGGCTCCTGCTGCCATGAGCTGTAGGAGCATGTCACCGTGACGTCCTTGCCGCGCCGGTACTGGCTGTCGAGCAGCTGGCCGCTGATGTAGATCTCGCAGGCCACGATCTGATCGTCGTCTGCGGACGGATCGCCGCTCACCGTCAACACCATCGTCGCGACGGGTGGTATAGGGCAGTCCGTTCTGTCCCTTACACCCATCGTATTGCCGAGAGAGCAAACACACAAGACGGCACGATACGAATCCGGCCCCTGCTGGAAAACCAACGGGGGCCGGGATTCAAGGCAGGGCAGATGCCATTACAGCACTGCCAGCAGGATGAAGTTGAGGATGAAGAGCAGCGAGACAATCCAGATGATCGGGTGAACGCTCTTGGCTTCCTTCTTGCAGGTCTTGACGATGCAGTAGGTGATGAAGCCGGCGGCGATGCCGTAGCTGATCGAGTACGCGAGCGCCATGAACACGGCGGCGAAGAACGCCGGAATCGCCTCGGAGATGTCGCTCCACTCGATCTCCTTGAGGCTGGAGGCCATCATGCAGCCGACGATGACCAGCACGCCGGCCGTCGCTGCGGACGGCACCGCGGAGATCACCGGGGACAGGAAGATCGACAGCGCAAAGCAGATGGACACGACCACGGAGGTCAGGCCGGTGCGGCCGCCCGCCGCGATGCCCGCGGAAGACTCGACGTAGGTGGTGGTGTTCGAGGTGCCGCAGATCGCGCCGATGGAGGTGGCGATCGAGTCGGCGAACAGGGCGCGATCCAGCTTGGAGGAGAAGCCCTTGCCGTCCTCCATGTGCTTCATGTCGTCATCGGAGAAGATGCCGGTGCGGCGGCCGGTGCCGATGAACGTGCCGAGCGTGTCGAACGTGTCGGACATCGAGAACGCGAAGATCGTGACCAGCACGAGCGGCAGTTTGGATACGTCGGAGAACAGCGCCGGGAAGCCATCGGCGCTGAAGATCACGCCGAAGGTCTGCGGCAGCTGGGCGAACGTGTCGGAGATGGACACGGAGTTGGACATGCTGGTCAGGCCCATCGGGATGCCGATGATCGCGGTGATGACGATGGTCAGCAGCATGCCGCCCTTGAGCTTGAGCACGGTGAACACGATGGCGAACAGCAGGCCGATCAGGAACAGCCACAGGGTCGGGGTGTTCAGCGTGGCCAGACCAGGCGTGGCGCCGGTGGCCAGGCCCTTGCCGGCGGCCTTGGTGTCCTTCGGGGTGAAGGTGACGAGGTTGACGTTGAGCATGCCGACGTAGGCGACGAAGATGCCGATGCCGCCGCCGATGGCGTTCTGCAGCATGGGCGGGATCGCCTCGATGATCATCTTGCGGATCTTGGTGACGGTGATGATGATGTTGATGAGGCCGCACAGGAACACCATGCACAGCGTCTCCTGCCACGTGAACTTCAGACCGAAGCACACCGTGTAGGTGAAGAACGCGTTGAGGCCCATGCCGGCCGCCTGCGCGTACGGCACATTGGCGAACAGGCCCATGACGAGCGTGCCGATGATGGCCGCGATGATCGTTGCCAGGAACACGCCGCCCCACGGCATGCCGGTCTGGTGCAGGATCTGCGGATTGACGACGATGATGTAACTCATCGCGAAGAACGTGGTGAGGCCGGCCACGATCTCCGTGGACACGGTCGTGCCGTTCTCCTTCAAATGGAAGAACTTCTCCATACTTTCTCTGCTTCCTTGAATGTGCGAGGCCATCCGGCCTCGGCGAGACAAACTGCTATTCGCCCGGTTTCCCGAACACGCCCACCATAACATCTTCATAAGTCATGGATGTTATGGTGTCGGACGGCCTGTGGATATATGTGGATAACCCGTTCTCCATCCACATATCCACAGAAATCCCGCCGTCGGTGGCGCGCGGGCCCCCGACCCGCTAGCGTTGCGCCCATGAACGATTACGAACCGATACCGGGCGAGCCGACAGCCACCATGTTCCAGTCATTGGAACAGATTAGGCGGCAGACTCTGCAACGCTGCACCGCCACGGTAGGGCAGTCCGACCGCCAGCTGCTCTTCGGCATGACCACCGCTCTGGAACTGCAAGGCGTGCCGGTGCCCTCCCACTGCAATCTCGACACGGCCGCGCTGCATGTCACGGTGCGGACGCGCTCCGGCAGGCCTCATATTCGACCGTTGAAATCCGTCCCGGTCATTGTCCACATCTGGAGCCATTGCACTCCGCAATCACTCATCCACATATCGAATGGCGTGCACGCATTGCACGTGTTTCATGTGTGGGCGCAGCTGTCCCCATATCTTTCGACAGAGGATCTTGTTGTGCTCGGAGATTCCATTCTCACGATGCTGGTACGCAATGGCGCGCCGGACGCGGACAAATTGTATCTGGAGTTGCAGCGTTTCATAAAAGAGATGCCGCCGTTCCGAGGAAAAAGCATTTGCAGGCAAGCCATGACACTGGTACGCCCCAATATACGGTCTCCCGCCGAAAGCTCGCTACGGCTGGGCGTTCAACGCCACGGAATACCGGATGGACGATGCAATGTCGTGGTTCCTGGAATCACCTTTCGTTCAGGAGCAGCCATTTCGCTGGACATCGCATGGGTCGAGTTCAAGGTCGGAGTGGAATATGACGGCGATCATCATCGAACGGATAAGGTCCAGTGGCGCCGAGACAACGAAAAAAGGGAACGGTTGCGGGCCCACGGCTGGATATTAATCATCGTGACCGCTCAAAATCTGATTGACGAGATGTCGATTGCGGAACTGGCCCTGCGTATAGCAAGACGACTCGCCGAGCGCGGAGCTTCGAGGTCATCGCAATCAGCCTAGAGGGACTGGCAAGGAAGCACGGGTATCGGTATGACCGAAGACGATAGGCGTCGAATCATGCTATGACCGGGAACAACGCGAACGTTCTCGGGTGGAGCGGAGCGTGACAATCAAGAATGTCGTTGTACAACATCTGCAAAATCGCACAACACGGCAGTTGTCCAGCATCGCCGTCGCTTCTTCTATTCCGGAGCTCCCCCTCACAAACGCGAAGACCCCGCGCGGAGGCGGGGTCTTGTGGCGATGGACGCGCGGGCGGATGCAACGCATGCGATCCGCCAGCGCGCCGCCGATCAGCCGAAACGACCGGAGATGTAGCGCTCGGCTTCGGCGTTCTGGGGGTTGTTGAACATCGTGGTGGTGTCCGCGAAGTACTCCAGGTGGCCGGGCTCGCCGACGGCCTTCAGGTTGAAGAAGGCGGTGTAATCGGCGATACGGGCGGCCTGCTGCATGTTGTGGGTCACGATCACGATCGTGTAGTCGCCCTTGAGCTCGTTGATCAGGTCCTCGACGGCCAACGTCGAGATCGGGTCGAGCGCGGAGCACGGCTCGTCCATCAGCAGCACCTGCGGGTGCACGGCCACGGCGCGGGCGATGCACAGACGCTGCTGCTGACCGCCGGACAGGCCGATGCCCGGGTTGTCGAGACGGTCCTTGACCTCTTCCCACAGGTTGGCGCCCTTGAGCGCCCACTCGACCAGGTCGTCGGCGTCGGACTTGGAGATGCGGCGGTTGTTCAGGCGCACGCCGGCGAGCACGTTCTCACGAATCGTCATCGTGGGGAACGGGTTCGGGCGCTGGAACACCATGCCGACATCGCGGCGCACGGCGACGGGGTCCACGTCCTTGGCATACAGGTTCTTGCCTTCGAGCTCGACCTCACCCTTGACGTGGGCGCCGGGGATGATCTCGTGCATGCGGTCGAGGGTGCGCAGCACCGTGGACTTGCCGCAGCCGGACGGCCCGATGAACGCGGTGACCTTGTTGGGTTCGATGTTGATGTTGACATCCTCCACGGCCAGGAAGTCGCCGTAGTAGATGTTCAGATGTTTGACGTCAATGCGTTGTCCCATATGAATTCCTTTATTGATGTATATACAGTGTACGGCGGCTTACCGTTCGGACTTCACGGCGAAGACGCGAGCCACGACACGGCCGATGAGGTTGAGGATCAGCACGATGATGATCAGCACCAGGGCGGCGGCCCAGGAGCGTTCCATCGGGATCGTGGTGACGCAGGAGGAGCCGGCGTTGGGCGGGCAGTTGGCACGCAGCTTGCTGTATTCCTGGTAGACGAACACGGGAAGCGTGGTCATCTCGCCGCTGAACAGGTTCACGTTGGTGAACGTCGCGTAGCCTGCGGTCATCAGCAGCGGCGCGGTCTCGCCGATCACTCGCGCGATGGCCAGGATGACGCCGGAGACGATGCCGGGCAGGGCGGTGCGCAGCACGATCTTGCAGATGGTGCGCTGCTTGGAAACGCCCAGCGCGTACGAGGCCTCACGCAGGTCGCCGGGCACGACCTTCAGCATCTCCTCACTGGTCTTGACGACGGTCGGGATCATCAGCAGCGAAAGCGCGACGGAGCCTTCGAAGCCGCTGATGGTGCCGGGGCCGCCGATGAGCGAGAACATCGAGTAGGCGAACAGACCGGCGACGATGGACGGGATGCCGCTCATCACGTCGACCAGCAGGCCGATGGACTTGGCGAGCTTGTTGCCGCGGGCCGCGTACTCGATCAGGTAGACCGCGCACATCAGGCCGACCGGCACGGAGATGACCATGGCGCCCAAGGTGATCTCCAACGTGCCGATGATGGCGTGCAGCACGCCGCCGTATCCGCCGGAGGGCGTCTGGCTGCCGCCGACGACGCCGGACATGTTGTACGAAAGGAAGTTGAGGTTCAGTCGCTTGATGCCGTTGGCGACGGTCGTCCACAGCACGGAGATCAGAGGGATGCACGCGATGATGAAGGCGAGGCAGATCAGGCTCTTCATGAAGACGTCCTTGCGCTTGCGGGACGCGGCGAAGGAACGGCTGGTCTTGAACCGGTCGAAGTCGATGTCGGGCAGTTGCTTGTCGTTGCGTGCGGCGGGCGTCTTCTTCACGGCGTTCGCGTCGACGCTGATGGTGCTCTTTACAGTTGCTTCACTCATCATGCGCTCGCTTTCTCGGTGATCTTACGGGCGACGAAGTTCACGAGGAACGTGATAACGAACAGCACGAGGCCGGTGCCGATCAGCACGGGCACGCCGATGTTCGGGTCGGCTTCCGGGTATTGCGCCGCGATGTTCGCCGCGATGGTCTGGTTCTGGGATGCCCGCAGCAGCTTGATCGAGTACGTCAGGCCGGGGGAAAGAATCATGAGGACGGCCATGGTCTCGCCGAGTGCGCGGCCCAGGCCGAGCATGGATGCGGAGACGATGCCGGACTTGCCGAACGGCAGCACGGCCAGCTTGATCATCTCCCACTTGGTGGCGCCCAGGCCGATGGCCGCCTCCTCCTGCAGACGCGGGGTCTGCATGAAGATGTCGCGCGACACCGAGGTGATGATCGGCAGGATCATGACGGCCAGCACGACGGCGACCGTGGCGACGGTTCGCGAGGGGCTGTCGGCGACCGACGGGTCATTGAGCGATCCATCGAAGATGTAGGTCCACCTCAGGTACTTCGCGAACCAGTTCCACACCGGCTGGATGGCCGGCACCAGAATCAGGCCGCCCCACAGGCCGTAGATGACGGACGGGATGGCGGCGAGCAGGTCGACCACGTAGCTCAGCGCGGTCGCCAGCTTCTTGGGTGCGTAATGCGAGATGAACAGGGCGATGCCGATCGAGATGAAAAACGCGATGATCAGCGACAGCGCGGAGACAAGCACCGTGCCGAACACCAGCGGGCCCACGTACTGCCAGAAGTTGTGCGCGCGGTTGCCGGTGAATGATTCGATGGTGGCGGTGTTCGCGGCCTGATCGCCTCCGATCAGCGGCCACGCCTGAAACAGCAGGAACAGGAACACCGCCGCAAGCGCGACGAGAATGAGAATGCCGGCAGCATAGGCGATCGTCTTGAACACGACATCGCCGGTCTTGCCTGTACTGGCCGGACTGTCTGCCGCTTTGTCTTGCGAACTCACAGGTTCTCCTTCGTATGCATTTTCAATGGTGGCTTCACGGCCGTGTACAACCGACAGAAGCCGCAGACACCTTTCATTGTGTCAGGTGTTCTGCGGCATCCGCCATACGGCGTGTCAGCTCACGCTGATCACTTGGTCTTGATGGCCTCGATGGACTTGGTGACCTTCTCGACGATGTTGCTCGGCAGCGGGGCGGAGCCGGCAGCGGAGGAGGCGGTCTTCTGGCCTTCGTCGCTGGTCACGTAGGTGAGCCAGCTCTTGACGAACTTGGCGGTGTTGGCGTCCTTGTAGGCGGGGCAGGCGATGTCGTAGGAGACCAGCACGATCGGGTAGGCGCCCTTGGCTTTGGTGGCGTGGTTGATCTTCACGACCACGCGGTTGTCGCCCTTGGCGGATGTGTCGATCTCGGAATCCTCGATGACCTTGGAACCGGCGTCAGCGGAGATCTCGTTGTAGTTCTCGCCGACCTTGATGGCCGCGGTGCCCAGGTCGCCGACCTGGGAGAAGTCGGCGTAGCCGATGGTGCCGTCGGCCTGCTTGACGGCGGCGACGACGCCCGAGGTGCCCTTGGCGCTCTGCTGGCTGGGGATGTCAGGCCAGTTCTCGGAGAGCTCATGGGTCCAGGAGTCGGGGGCCTGGTCCTTGAAGTAGCTCACGAAGTTCTGCGTGGTGCCGGACTTGTCGGAGCGGTGCACGACGGTGATCTGGGTGTCGGGCAAGGTCAGGTCCTTGTTCTGGTTGGCGATGGCCGGATCGTTCCACTTGACGATCTTGCCGTCGAAGATCTTGGCGGCGGTGTCGGCATCGAGGTTGATGTGCTTGCCGGCGTCGGAAACGCCCTTCAAGTTGAAGATGATGGCGATCGGGGAGATGTAGACCGGCACGTCGAACGCGGTGGTGCCGTTGGCGCACGCCTTGTCGGAGGACTGGGTGACCTCGTCATCGGAGAGGGCCTTGTCGGAGCCGGCCCACGCGGTGGCGCCGCTCAGGAAGGTGGTGACGCCCGCGCCGGAACCGGTCGGGTTGTAGGTGACGTTCGCGCCGGAGTTCGCCGCCATGTAGGCGGAGATCCAGGCTTCCTCGGCCGCCTGCTGGGAGGTGGCACCAGCGCCGGAGAAGCTGCCGGTAATCTTCTCGGTCGAGGTGGAACCGGAGTTGTTGCCGGCGGACGAAGTGTTGTCGCCACAGGCGGCGAGCGACGCCAGCATCACGATGCCGGAAACCGCCGCGATGGAACGAACGAAGAGATTCTTACGCATTGTTTCTTTCCTCTTATCAACTGTCATAGCGGCTCGTGTCATACGATTCAGAGCCGATTCCTTTTCATGACAGTTACTAGCCTATGGGCTGTTCGAGGGGTCGGAAGACAAAATCGGTAAACAGAAGATGAATAGTTGCCGACCTTGCCACGTAGTTGGAATGCGCGGTTTGCGGGATATGGTTCGGCCCGCCTGCACCGGGTGGTTCAGGCGGGCCGAGGGCGCTTTATACCGGGTGCGGGCCGGTCACTGCTGCGGGCTGTCGATCTTGTAGCCGAGGCCGCGCACGGTGGTCAGGTACTGGGGATGGGCCGGATCCTCCTCGATCTTGGAGCGCACGCGCTTGACGTGCACGTCGAGGGTCTTCGTGTCGCCGACGTAATCGGAGCCCCAGATGCGGTCGATGAGCTGGTGTCGGGTCATCACGCGCCCCTTGTTCTGCATGAGGTATTCGAGCAGTTCGAATTCCTTGAGCGGGAAGAACACGCTTTCGCCGCGCACGGTGACCTGATGCTGGCCAACCTGCATGGAGATGTCGCCGCACACCAGCGGGATGTCGTCGTCGACCACACCGCTGGCCTCGACCGCGCCCTGATTGCGCCGCAGGACCGCGCGGATGCGCGCGAGCAGCTCGCGGAACGAGTAGGGCTTGGTCACGTAATCGTCCGCGCCGATCTCCAGACCGACGACTTTGTCGATCTCGGCGCTTTTGGCGGTGAGCATGATGATCGGCACGCGGCTCTGCTCGCGGATGCGCCGGCACAGGGCCGTGCCGTCGATGCCCGGCAGCATCAGGTCGAGCAGCACCAGGTCGATGCCGCCCTTGGTGAACAGCTCCAGGCCCTCCTCACCGCTGGCTGCGGCGGAGACGTCGTAGCCCTCGCGCGTCAGCTGGTACACCAAGGGCTCACGATATGATTCCTCGTCTTCCACGATGAGAATGCGTGTCATGTTTACCTTTCACACATACTGTGTTCAATGTCCGTACCGTCACCATCGTAGCGTGTTCCGGCACCGCCCGCATTCGGCTCCGAAGACTACGTTGCTTTTCCGCGGGTTTCACGATGGGTGGCCGACGCGCCGGGGAGACCGTGGCGGCGGGTCTACTCCTGCGTCGCGGCGTCGCCGCCTCCCGGCGCGCCGAC
>ERZ857801.1968-NODE-1968-length-19116-cov-12.330990_pt1 | contig 19116 bp, 10 predicted proteins | sample MGYA00519762_ERZ857801 | MGnify/ENA primary metagenome ERZ857801 (study PRJEB31778, sample SAMEA3449368) | human gut metagenome | biome: human gut; feature: human-associated habitat; material: faeces | place: United Kingdom | collected 2010/2012 ...
ACCGAACTCATGCTATCTGAATTATTAATCAGTCCAAACTTTGGGGTGCACATCAGCACGGTCCTCCCTTATTACATAAACAGCTGTTTGGTTTTACGCCACGCGCAGCTTCACGCCGTGGGCCTTGTCCGACTCCACGACCACGGTGTCGCCCTCGTGGAGCTTGCCGTCGATGATCAGCGACGAAAGCGGCTCTTCGACGTTGTCCATCAGCGTCCGTTTCAGCGAGCGGACTCCGTAGCGCGATTCGTAGCCCATGGTCGCCAGGCGGCGTTTGGCCCCTTCGGTGATCTTCACCTTGTAGCCCAGCTTCTTCGTGCGGTTGAGCAATCCCTGCAACTCCAGCTCGATGATCCGTTCCACGTCGGCGATTTCCAGCGTGCGGAACAGGATGATGTCGTCGATGCGGTTCAGGAACTCCGGGGCGAAGGTCTGCTCCAGCGCCTTGCGGTATTCGCTCTGGGGCGTCCGGTCGGCCACGGCGCTCTTCGAAGTGGTGCTGTAACCCACATGCACCGATTTCTGGATCACGGCCCGCGAACCCACGTTCGAGGTCATGATGATGATCGTGTTGCGGAAATCGACCCTGCGTCCCGAGCCGTCGGTGAGGTGCCCCTCGTCGAAGATCTGCAACATGGTGTTGAAGACCTCGGGATGGGCCTTTTCGATCTCGTCGAAGAGCACCACGGCGTAGGGCTGACGACGCACGGCCTCCGTTAACTGGCCTCCTTCGCCGTAACCGACGTATCCGGGGGGCGAGCCGATCAGGCGCGCCACGTTGTGTTTTTCGCCGTATTCGCTCATGTCGATCCGGATCAGCCCGCGGCGCTCGTCGAACAGCCATTTCGACACCTCCTTGGCCAGCAGCGTCTTGCCGACGCCCGTGGGCCCGACGAAGAGGAAGACGCCGATGGGGCGGTTTTCGTCCTTCAGTCCGGCGCGCGAACGGCGGATGGTGCGCGAAATCTTCTCCACGGCCTCCTGCTGTCCCACGACGCGCTTGGCGAGGTGTTCGCGCAGGGTTTGCAGACGGATCATCTCGCCGTCCGAGACGCGCTCCGCAGGGATGCCCGTCATGGCGGTAATCACCTCCTGGATATGCCTTGCGGTGATCTCCACGGGATTGCTTTCGAGCGAGCGCTTCCATTCGGCGCGGCTCTCGCCCAACTTCGAGCGCAGCGCGATTTCCCGCATGCGCGCCGAGGCGGCCTTCTCGTAGACCAGCGCTTCGACCGCTTCGCGGCGTTCGCGTTTGGCGTCGCTGAGCGCCGTCTTCATGGCCCGCAGCTCCTCCGGTTCGCGTGCCGATTGCAGGTGCGCCCGCGAGCCGGCCTCGTCCAGCGCGTCGATGGCCTTGTCGGGGAAATAGCGGTCGGTGACGTAACGCCCGGTGAGCGTCACGCAGGCCTGCAACGCCTCCTCGGTGTAGTGCACCTTGTGGTGGCGCTCGTAGTGGGGCGCGATGTTGCGCAGGATCTGGAGCGTCTGCTCGGGTGTCGTCGGCTCGATCACCACCTTCTGGAAGCGGCGTTCGAGGGCCGAGTCGGTCTCGATGTTCTCGCGGTACTCGTCGAGCGTCGTGGCGCCGATGGTTTGCAGTTCGCCGCGCGCGAGGGCCGGTTTGAGGATGTTGGCCGTGTCGAGGCTGCCCTGCGTGGAGCCGGCGCCCACGATGGTGTGTATCTCGTCGATGAAGATGATCGTGTCCTTGGCTTTGCGCAGTTCGTCCAGCAGCTGCTGCATGCGCTCCTCGAACTCGCCGCGGAACTTCGTGCCCGCCACGAGCGACGAGACGTCGAGCGAGAAGAGCGTCTTGTCGGCGATGGTGTAGGGCACTTCGCCGCGCGCGATGCGCAGCGCAAGCCCTTCGACGATGGCGCTCTTGCCCACGCCGGCCTCGCCGATCAGGATCGGGTTGTTCTTCTTGCGGCGCGAGAGGATCTGCACCACGCGTTCGATCTCCTGCTCGCGGCCTATGACCGGGTCGATCTTCCCCTCGCGGGCCAGCCGCGTGAGGTTCACGCCGAACTTGTCCAGCAGGTGGGCCGGGCCTTTCTCCTCGTTCCTGTTCTCCTCGCCGAAGTCGAGCATGTGAACCTGCACTTCGGTGCGGAAGTCGTCGCCCACGGCGAATTTTTGCAGGTCTCCCGACACGCTGTCGGCCGTCACGCCGTACATCTCCAGCACGCGCGCGGTCGCCGTCGAACGGTCGCTGATGATGGCCAGCAGCGCGTGGGCCGTCGACACGCTCCGGGCGACGCCCGGCATTACGAGCAGTTCCTCGGTGAAGTCGCGGTAATACTCCTCGGGCGACCGGGTCTCCTGCTGTTTGGCGCTGATTACCTCGCGTTCGATGCGCAGGCGCACCTGATAAAGCTCCCAGTCCTTGAGCCGGGAGGATAAAAGCTGGTAGGCGAGCGACCCCTCTTCGCGGAGCAGTTCCAGCGTGAGGAAGTCCTTGAGCGAATGCGTCATTCCCGCCTTCGTCGTGTTGAATGCCGAACGGGCGATGATGCCCTCCAACGTTTTCGAAATTTTTGGTTGCATGTTGCGTCGTCGTTATGAATTCGCCATACTAACGAGAGCGCGTATGTGATTATTATGCGGCCGTTTTTGTTTAGTGGATGAACTTTGGTGACTGACGCAGAGGCGTTTCCATCGGACGGGCATTTTCGGAGCAGCCCCAAGGCATCGGGTTTACCGGCTGACTTCCAATATCTTGCGGGCTTTATCGGAGTGTTTCCGAACGGAATTGTATAGAATCGGCTTTTTTATGGCGCGACTTGCCGGAATGTTCCGGATATTTCGCTGACGATCACCGAAATCCGCCCGGAATGCATTTCCGGCCTTTTGGGGTATAAAATTTTATTTCGGGTGATTTTGTGACGGAAAAGGCTCTCCCGGACAGTCGGTTTTAGCTCTCCGCCCGCCGGGTTTTCAGCAGCGGGGCCACTCGCCGACCTCCATGTCGCGCATCTCCGCGCCGTCGATCGTAAGGCGTACGGCCGTGCGGACCTTGTGGAAGCCGAACTCCCCGGCGGCTCCGGGGTTGACATGGAGCAGGTCGTAGACGGGATCGTAGATGACTTTGAGGATGTGGGAATGCCCGGCGATGAAGAGTTTCGGGTGCACGGACTGGATTTTCTGCACGGCGCGCGGGTCGTAATGGCGGGGATAACCTCCGATGTGGGTCATCAGCACCTGCACCCGCTCGCACTCGAAGGCCTGGAACGCGGGATAGACGCGGCGGGTCATGCCGCCGTCGATGTTGCCGCTCACGGCGCGGAGCGGCTTGAATGCGGCGATCCGGTCGGCCAGCTCGATCGAGCCGATGTCGCCCGCATGCCAGATTTCGTCCACGTCTTTCAGAAATTCGCGGAGCGTGTCGTCGAAGGTTCCGTGGGTGTCGGATATAATGCCGATGCGTTTCATTGGTACTTCTCTTTCCACAGCTGCGCCATCCGTTCGGCGATTTTGGCCTCGGCGGCGTTCTGCGTGTCAGGTTCGTAGAACTTCGTGCCCGAAAGGCTCTCGGGCAGGAACTCCTGCTCGGCGAAGTGTCCGGCGTAGTCGTGGGCGTATTTATAGCCCTTGCCGTAGCCCGCCTTGTCCATCAGGCGGGTCGGGGCGTTGCGCAGGTGCAGCGGCACGGGACGGTTCGTGGTGTCGCGCTCGACCAGCGACATCGCCTTGTTGATGGCCATGTAGGCCGAATTGCTCTTGGGGCTGGTGGCCAGGTAGATCGTCGTCTCGGCCAGCGTGATGCGCGCCTCGGGCATGCCGATCTTGTGCACCGTGTCGAAGCAGGCGTTGGCCAGCAGCAGGGCGTTGGGATTGGCCAGCCCGATGTCCTCCGAGGCCAGGATCACCAGACGCCGGGCCAGGAACCGCGGCTCCTCGCCCCCGGCCAGCATCCGCGCCAGGTAGTAGATCGCGGCGTTGGGGTCGCTGCCCCGGACCGATTTGATGAAGGCCGAAATGACATCGTAGTGCTGTTCGCCGTTCTTGTCGTAGAGGGCGATGTTCTGCTGGAGGCAGTCGGTGACGTACCGGTCGGTGATCGTCACCTTGCCGTCGGTGGCCCCGACGACGATTTCGAGGATGTTGAGCAGCTTGCGCGCGTCGCCGCCCGAGAAGCGGAACAGCGCGCCGGTTTCCGTGACCTCGATGTCGCGCTCTTTCAGCTCGGTGTCGGTCGTCAGGGCACGGTCGAGCAACGTTTGCAGGTCCTTGTCTTCGAGCGACTTGAGGATGTAGACCTGACAGCGGCTCAAGAGCGGCGAGATCACCTCGAACGAGGGGTTTTCGGTCGTCGCGCCGATGAGCGTGAAGACGCCCTGTTCGACGGCCCCTAAGAGCGAATCCTGCTGCGACTTGTTGAAGCGGTGGATTTCGTCGATGAACAGCAGCGGGGCCTTCTGGTCGAAGAACCGCTGCTTGCGCGCCGACTCGATCACCTCGCGCACGTCCTTCACGCCCGACGTGACGGCCGAGAGGGTGAAGAACGGGCGTTCCAACTGTGTGGCGACGATCTTCGCCAGCGTGGTCTTGCCCACGCCCGGAGGTCCCCAGAGGATGAACGACGGGACGTTGCCCGTCTCGAAGAACTTGCGGAACACCCCGTTTTTGCCCACGAGGTGCTCCTGCCCGATGTATTCGTCTATCGTGCGGGGGCGCAGTCGTTCGGCTAAAGGAATGTTCGGCATGGCATGTTCGATTTATTAGGAACAAAGATAGGAAATTTTCAAAAAATAATCCTATATTTGTCGAACATACTGACAAACACGGAAAGTGTAAGTCTGTTCCCGAATCGTGAACGTAGGAAATTCATTGCAGCGCGGAATAGGCAAACATCTTGCTGCGTCGTATCCGTATTCTGCGGGTATAGGCGTGGGGGTTGTTGCTTATTTTGGCTGCAAAGGTATCCTACGACCTGCGATTCTGAAATGGGCTTCGGCACCACGCTTTCTTTTTTGTTTATGCCGCCGGGGTGCAGGTGGATGAAAAGCCTCGATTATGAAAAAGTTATTGCTGACGATTTGCACCTCGTTGTTTTGTGTGCTGTCCTATGCGCAAACTGAACATTTGACGTTCAAAGGTCTGCCGATAGATGGCAACAAACAGGAGTTTGTGAAAGAATTAAAGCGTTGCGGATATATTGTAGAGCTTGGCTCTGATGATTGTTTGTCAGGAGAATTTGTGGGACGGGCTTGTTTGGTTATTATTCACTCTACTCCGCGTACTGACATTGTATGTGGTGTTACTGTGATTTTTGAGCAGGTTTATGATGCATGGAGCCAGATTAAATCAGCATATGAAAACTTGGTGTGGTTTTATTCAAAAAAATATGGTGATCCTATTTTAGACAAGAAAGAGTTTACAGGAACTTGGAAAGACGGTGATGGTCATGAGCTATTTGCCTTAAAACATGATCAATGTATTTATAAAACGGATTTTTCATACATTAAGGATGATGTTCTTATTGGATATGTTATGATAGAAATGACGAATACTTGTCGTATCGTTATAAACTATTATGATACTGCAAATGTTGCGTTAATGAGAAAAGAACAGGTACAGGACATCTAAAAACAGAGAGCGATTCATATTTTGAAATCGCTCTCTGTTTTCTTTAATTACTCCTCCGGCTTGCGCAGTTGCAGATACAACTCGTCGAGCTGCGTCTGGTCGATGTAGCCCGGGGCGTCGAGCATCACGTCGCGGCCGGCGTTGTTCTTCGGGAAGGCGATGTAGTCGCGGATCGACTCCGAGCCGCCGAACAAAGAGCACAGACGGTCGAAACCGAACGCAAGGCCGCCGTGAGGGGGCGCGCCGTACTTGAAGGCGTTCATCAGGAAGCCGAAGCGCTTCTGCGCCTCCTCGGGCGTGAAGCCCAGCAGTTCGAACATCTTCTCCTGCAACTTCGAGTCGTGGATACGGATCGAACCGCCGCCGATCTCCGTGCCGTTGCAGACGAAGTCGTAGGCGTTGGCGCGCACGCGGCCCGGGTCGCTGTCGAGGTATTGCACATCCTCGAGCTTGGGCGAGGTGAAGGGGTGGTGCACGGCGTAGTAACGCTGCGTCTCGTCGTCCCACTCGAACAGCGGGAAGTCCACCACCCACAGCGGGGCGAACTGCTGCGGGTCGCGCAGGCCCAACTGCTGGGCCACTTCGAGGCGCAGGGCGCACAGCTGCGTCAGCGTCTTGAACTTCTTGCCGCAGAGGATGAAGACCATGTCCCCGGCCACAGCGCCGCAGCGCTCGGCCATGGCGCGCACCTCCTCGGGGGAGTAGAACTTGTCGATCGACGACTTCACGCCGTCCTCCGCGACGCGAATCCAGACGAGGCCCTTGGCGCCGATCTGCTGCCGCTTGACGAACTCCGTCAGCGAGTCGATCTGCTTGCGGGTGTACGCGGCGCAGCCCGTGGCGGCGAATCCGGTGATGTACTCGGCGTCGTCGAATACGCTGAAACCGTGCCCTTTGGCAAGGTCGGTGATCTCCGCGAACTCCATGCCGAAGCGCAGGTCGGGTTTGTCCGAACCGTATTTCTCCATCGCCTCGATCCACGGCATGCGGCGCAGCGGCTCGGTCAGCTCGATTCCCATCACATGCCTGAACATGTGCTTGGCCCAGCGCTCGAAGATTTCGAGCACGTCCTCCTGCTCGACGAACGACATTTCGCAGTCGATCTGCGTGAACTCGGGCTGGCGGTCGGCGCGCAGGTCCTCGTCGCGGAAGCAGCGCACGATCTGGAAATACTTGTCGTAGCCGGCGACCATCAGCAGCTGCTTGAGCGTCTGCGGCGATTGGGGCAGGGCGTAGAACTGGTTGGGCGACATGCGGCTCGGCACGACGAAGTCGCGCGCTCCTTCGGGCGTCGAACCCACCAGGCAGGGGGTTTCGATCTCGAGGAATCCCTCGTTGGAGAGGAAGCGGCGGATCTCCTGGGCCATCTTGTGGCGCAGAATCATGTTGCGTTGCAGGGGCGGACGCCGCAGGTCGAGGTAGCGGTACTTCATGCGCAGGTCGTCGCCGCCGTCCGAGACCTCTTCGATGGTGAAGGGGGGCACTTCGGCTTCGTGCAGGATGGCCACCTTCTCGGCCGTGACCTCGATGTCGCCCGTCGGCATTTTGGGGTTTTTCGACTGCCGCTCGACGACTTTGCCGACGACCTGGATGACCCATTCGCGGCCCACGCGGCAGACCGTTTCGCGCGCCTCGGCGGGGGAGTGTTCCTCGACGACGATCTGGGTGATGCCGTAACGGTCCCTCAAGTCGATGAAGGTCATGGCGCCGAGGTTCCTCACTTTCTGCACCCATCCGGCCAGGGTGACGGTTTGGTTGACGTTGCAGGCCCGGAGGCAGCCGCAGGTATGGGTTCTGTACATGGCGATATGTTATGTTTAGTCGTTACGATCCGCAAAGTTAACTAAAATTCATAATTCATAATTCATAATTCATAATTAAATGACAGGATGCCTTGTTAAAACCTTTGTGTGTGAAGAACGCCGCCGCCGGAATTGCAGCGAGGCGGATGAAACGGCGGATATGCAGGGAAAAGAGCGAAAAGAGATGCGGAATCCCCGAAACGAACCTCCCGGGACCGGGCGTCGTTTCGGGGATTTGTTGGGCGGCCCGGATTTCGGACAGCCGTTTCTGACCGATGATTACTCCACCGCTTTGAGTTCGAGTACGCGGCTCGCATATTCCTTGCCCACCGTGAATTCGAGTCCGTTCTCCATCAGGAACGCGCCGCTGAAGGTCTTGCCGTCCTGCGGGACCGGCTTCCCGTCGACGTTCAGTTCGGTGATCCGGTAGCGTTTGCCGGGGTCGAGACCCGCCATGCGGAAGGCCGGCGACGGCATGTTGAGGAAGTGCTCCAGCTTGTAGACGAACCAGACGGCGCGGTCCTTTTCGGGTGCGACGTACATCAGCGATGCATAGCCTGTCTTGTCGTAGGGCGAGATCAGCCGGTAGAGGTCGCCCTGCTGCACGATGGGACGGATCTCCTTGTAGTCGGCGATCGCCCTGCGTGCGAACTCCTTCTCTTTGCCGGTCATCTTTGAGGGTTGCAGTTCCAGCCCCAGGCGTCCCGACATGGCCACGTCGAAGCGCAGTTTGAGCGGAACGTTGCGGCCCGTCTGGTGGTTGGGCGAGGCGCTCACGTGCGAGGCCATCGCCACGGCGGGATAGAAGTTCGACACGCCCCATTGCATGTAGATGCGTTGCAGGGCGTCGGTGTTGTCCGAGGTCCAGAATTCATCGTAGTAGGGCAGGACGCCATAGTTGACCCGGCCGCCGCCGCTGGCGCACGACTGCATCACCAGACGGGGATATTTCTCCCGGATGCGCCGCAGCACCTTGTCCATGCCGCGGTGGTACTCGATGTAGAGGTGCGATTGCCGGTCGGCCGGCAGGAAGGTCGAGCCGTAGTTGTAGAGCGTCATGTTGTCGTCCCACTTGATGTAGGCGATGTCGGGATGCGCGGTCATCAGACGGTCGACCACGCCGAAGACGAACTCCTGCACCGCGGGGTTCGACAGATCGAGCACCTGCTGCGTGCCGCCGCGGCCCTTGCGGTTTTCGCGGTAGGGCTGCTGGATCACCCAGTCGGGATGCTTCTCATAGAGTTCGCTCCGGGTGTTGGTCATCTCGGGTTCGATCCAGATGCCGAACTTCACGCCGTGTTTGCGGGCCGACTCGGTCAGACCCTCGATGCCCTGCGGCAGTTTCTCGCGGCAGACCGTCCAGTCTCCGAGGCTCGTCTCGCCGTTGTTGCGCGGGTATTTGTCGCCGAACCAGCCGTCGTCCATCACGAACAGTTCGCCGCCCAGGTCCGCCAGGTCGGCCATCATCCGGTCCATGCCCTCCTGGTTGACCTTGAAATAGACGCCCTCCCACGAGTTGAGCAGCACGTCGCGAAGCTCGGTTCCGTGGTTGAGCCGGTGGAGGCGCGCCCATCGGTGGATGTTGCGGCTCACGCCGCTCTTGCCCTCGTCGCTGAACGTGAAGGCGAATACCGGGGTCGTGAAGACCTCGCGGGGTTGCAGCGTGTATTGCGACTGCTCCTCGTTGATGCCCGCGAAGAGGTGCGTGGTGTGGGTGTTGTCGTTGTCCAGGGCGATGCGGTAGTTGCCGGCCCAGGCCAGCGTGCCGCCGATGACGCGGCCTGTCAACTCCCGGGGGCGTCCGTCGAGCGAGATCATCAGCGAGGGGTTGTCGCGCTGCGTGTTGCGCACGCCGTCCTTGTTCTTGAGCACCTTCATGCCGTCGGTCAGCGGTTCTTCGTGGAGGTAGCATTCCGCTCCCCATGTGCCGTGGAAATGCGTCAGCCACGTGTCGCCCCGGCGGACGGGCATGTAGGCCGATGCGAACCGGTAGAGCGTCACGGGTTTCTTCTCCGTGTGGCTGATCTCGGTCCACGTCTCGATCACCTCGCAGTCGTCGTAGGTCTTGTAGAAGAGCGTCACGAAAAACGGGTAGTGCTTGTCCTTCATGGCGATGGCGGTGGTTTCGGAGCCGTCCCTGCGGTCGCGCGACACCGACTCGACAGCCAGTTCGAGCGACATCGAACCGTCGCCGTGCGTCGCCTGAATGGCTACTTCGCGGTAACACTGGGCGCCGAACTGCGGGTAGGCCGCATCGCCGAACGCCGCTCCGCTGGCGAGGATGTCGTCGGGCGAGGCGACGCGCGCTCCGAAATACTGGAACAGAGGGGTTTTGCCTTTTTCTGCCGTCAGCAGCAGCGAGGAATTCCGGGTCGAGAGGAGGATGTTTTCCGCCCGGAGCATGCCGCCGGACAGCAACGCAGCGCCGGCCCATGCCAATACCAAAAGTTTCTTCATTGCAGGGTTGTCGTATAAGGTTGATTTCGGGTATAAAACTAATAAAAAAACGCGGATTCCGCAAAGAACGCAGGCCGGACAATCGTCCGGCCTGCGAATCCAGAAATCCGAAACGGAGCCTCCGCGGTTATTTCGGGGCTGTGACGAACGGTGTCTCCAGCAGTTTTTTCAGCGTGGCGGGGTTGTCGGTGGTGATGTAGTCGACACCCAGCGCGATGCAGGCCATCATGTCGGCCGTCGAATTGACCGTCCAGGCGTTGACCTCGATTCCGCCGGCGTGGGCTTCCGTCACCCACTCGGGTTTTTTCGAAAGCACGGTCGAATACTGGTAGTCGATGCCCGAGAGCTTGTCCGCCGCGACTTCGGCCGGAGCCTTGTCGCCGCCCAGGTACTGTACGCCGGCCGCGGGCATGGCCGCCCGGAGCTGCTTGCAGACCTCGTAGTCGAAGGCGATGTAATCGACCCGCGTCTCCATCGACTTCGCCTTGACGGCGGCCACGACGGCGTTGACGGCCCGCGTGTTGCTTGCGGCCGAACTGTGGGTCTTGATTTCGCAGATCAGTTTCATCGAAGCGTCCTTGGCGCCCTGCTCCAGATAGGCGTCAAGCGTCGGCAATTTTTCGCCGTTGGCCAGCGTGAGGTCCCTGATCTGTGCATAGGCGCTCTCTTCGATCCGCAGGTCGCTGCCTGCCACCGTCGCGTTGTGGTTGATCACCGGCACGTCGTCGGCGGTGATCCAGACGTCGAACTCGGCGCCGTGGATGCCCAGTTTCTGGGCGTTGGTCAGGGCAGCGATCGAATTCTCGGTCGAATTCTCCACGCCGTCCTGATGCTGGCCGCGGTGCGCGATGATCCGGGGCATCGAGACGGAGGGATTGTCGCAGACGGTGAATTCGACCGTGCCGAGCGGGTATTGGCTGCCGTTGCGGACGAGCGCCATGAAATACCGGCCCGTTCCGGCGGGAATCCCCGCGGGGAGGGTCACTGCCAGCGACTGAAGGGTATTGTCGCCGGAGGCTTCGGTGAATGCGGCGTCGGCCGTGAACGCTGCGGTCACGTTGGCCGACGAGGTGAACTTCACCTTGTCGCCGGCTGCGAAACCGTTGCCGTAGACCGTATAGGTGTAGCCTGCGCCGATCTCGCACCTGGTCAGGTAGGTGAGGTTCGAGAGTGCGAATTCCACGGGCGTCTGGCCGGCGAACGCCGCATCCTGGTAGAGCAGGGCGATCTGGTCCCCGGTCAGCGCGTCGTCGAAGACGCGGGCCAGAACCACTTCGCCGTTCCATGCGTTGCCCATCGAGCCTACGGCCGAGTCGCCGCCCAGCGCGAACCACCGTGCGCCGTCCTTGGCGTGGATCAGTTCGCCCGGAGCGTCGGCCGTGCCCTTGAGTTGGCCGTCCACGTAGATATAGGCTTTCTCGGCGGTTTTGTCCCAGACGCCCACGACGTGGTAGTAGCGGCCCGGTTCGGGCGTCACGTCGCTCTGCGCCCAGCGCCACGTGCTTTTGCCCGTGGTGCTCACATTGGGCAGGAATGTGATGCAGGCCGGATGGCCTCCCTGGCCCTCCTTGCAGATCAGGAAACCCGTGCCGCCGGCTTCATGCGCCGAGAAGGGCTTGTACTCCTTCGTGCCGTCGTTGCGGTTCGAACGCAGGACGACCTCCAGCGTGTGGCCGTCGTCCAGACCCTGCTTGAACGTCTCGTTCGTGTAGTAGTCCACCCGGTAATAGGAATCCTTGCGGGAACCCTGCCCCGGGGTGTGCGTGTAGTTGGTCACGATGCGCTTGTAGACGTCGTGGTAATAGCAGGTCAGCGCCGTGCCGGGGTAGGAGAGCACCTCGTTCTTGAGCGGCGATACGTCCTCGGCCGTGCCGTCGGCGTGGAAGACAACGTCGAGCAGGTCGGCTTTCGGCGCTTCGGGCGGCACAGGTCCGGGTTCCTGCGTGATGGTGAACTCCTCGACCAGCGTGGGGTCCGAGACCGAGATGAACCGGACCACGCCGGAGCGCTCCCTGCTCACGGTGTTTTCCGGAATCAGAATCGCCAGCGTCATGCCGTCGACGGTGGGGTGGGTGAACCAGTCGGTCTTGCTCTGGTCTATCGCATAGGTCCATTTGCCGTCGGTCGTTACGGTGAACACGACCGTGCTCCCTTCGTAGGGGATGGTCCCGTTTTCGGGGGCGAGGTTGGACGCTACCGAGAACGCGACGTTTTTCCATTCGGCCGTCTCGTCGTCTTTGCACGACGGGCAGAGCGCCAGGGCGAAAGCCGTGAACAGAAAAAACGATAAAAAACCTTTTTTCATATTAGGAAGGTTATGTGGTTAATTTTTCAGTTGATTGATCCGGCCGGGTCATTGGTCGTTTTCAGGCTTCTCCGTCGCGGGGCGGACCGGGAAGATCAGCACCGTGGCGGCCGCCGCGTTCACCTCCGTGTCGGGACTGCCGACCGAAACGGGCAGCACGCAGCGACTGTCCGCCGTGATCGCCGAGACGTCGATCCGAATGCCGATCTTCGCGGTGTGGGCGTTGTTGTCGAGCCGCACGGCGGCGGTCGGGAGGTCGTAGCAGGCTTCGGGCATCAGCACGTAAGCCGTACCGTTGGCCTTGTTGTAGGCGGCCAGCGCTTCGGCGTCGACCGAGAGTGCGGCCGTCGAACCGCCTTCGTTGTAGCCGCTCCGGTAGATCCACACCTCGTAGTCGACCGCTGCGGCATCGGCCGTCAGGGCGACCTGTTGCAGGCCGTTTTTCGGGATCAGCACTTTCGAGCCGATGTCGTATCCGATCTCTTCGTTGTCGGAGCACCCGGCCAGGCAGGCTGCCGCCGACAGCGCGAGCGCTAAAAATAGCTTTTTCATGGTCGTTTCTTTTCGCTAATGGTTAATAACCCGGATTCTGAACCAGCTGGCCGTTGATGTTGAGCTGCGAGTTGGGGATCGCCAGCCAGTAGTGTTTCGGCGTGGTGAAGATGCGCGTGTCGTTCTCCTTCATGTCGACCAGCTTGTAGAACTTCTCGGGCGTGTCGCCCTCGATGTTCCAGGCCTTCGGGATGGGGCGCAGGCACTCTTCGGCGATCTTCCAGCGGCGGATGTCGTGGAAACGGCGTCCCTCCATCAGGAACTCGATCGAACGCTCGCGGCGGATGATGTCGCGCAGCTTCTGGCCCGAGGGGATGCCGCCGGCCCTGCTCCACGACTCCTGGAACGTCGGAAGGCCGCAGCGCGAGCGGATCTTGTTCAGGCACTCGTAGCCGTAGTCGCTCAACGTGCCGTCGTACTCGAAGTCGGCTTCGGCGTAGCTTAAGTATAGCTCGGCGATGCGCATGTAGGGGAAGACGTAGCTCATGTAGGTGCTGACGGAGTAGTTTCCGCTTGAGTTGAGCGTCATCTTCGACTGTTCGTTGACCCATTTCTGGCAGAAATAACCGTTGTAGGACTGGTATTCGTTGTCGTAGCTGCCGGTGAAGCCCTGCGGCTCGCCCTTGTGCGCCTTGATGGTCATTTTGCCGCCGTTGAAGCGGTACGTGCCCCGGTCATAACCCACCGACGCATAGAAGCGCGGCTCCTTGTGGAGGTGCATCTCGACCGTCCCGGCCGCCTCGTTGTAGGCCAGCGGGTCGATGTCCTTCGTCTCGGGGTCGTCCTCCCACGGAAGTCCGTTCCGGGTGTAATACATCTGGACGGCCTCGAACGTCGGGCACAAATAGCCGCGGTAGGCGCCCGACACCTTCGTGTAGTTGTTGGCCAGGTGGCAGCCGAACTGCTTCTGCGTGTAGGTGATCGAGCCTGACTTGTTCAGGCTCATCAGGTACTCGTTCTGGTTCAAGAACTGTGTCGCGTTGCCGTCGCCGGTGAAGATGTAGGTGTAGTTGGCGCGCCCCAGTTCGAACGGGTCGGTCGTGCTGGTGCTTTTCGACACGGAGAGGCCCAGTTGGCGGTCGTCCATCGTGTAGGCTCCCGTTTCCTTCGAAGCCTCCACGCAGTCGATAGCCTCCTTGGCGGCGTCCATCGCGCGTTTCCACTTCTCGGCGTCGTAGGTCTGGTTGATCAGGTGCGTGCCGTCCTTGTTGACGAAATCGGCGTAGAATTCCGAATTGCCGTTCACCAGCGGCGATGCGGCGTAGAGCAGCAGGCGGGCGCGGTAGGCCAGCGCCGTGGCCTTGATGGCGCGGCCGTACGCGATGGGACCCCAGTAGTCGGGCAGCATGTCGGCGGCCTTGCGGAACTCCTCCTCGATGAAATTGACGCACTCGTCGTAGGTGCTGCGCGGCACGTTCACGCTGCTGGCCGGCGCATTCAGGTCGATCTCCTCCCGGGCCAGTACGATCGGACCGTAGTACTCCAGCAGGATCTGGTGCAGGTGGGCGATCAGGAAGTGCGCCTCGCCCGACCAGTAGCGCAGGTTGGCCTCCGAGATGTCGGGAACAGAACCTATGTTGTTCAGGAAGTTGTAGGCATAACGGATGCCTTCGTAGATGTTGTACGAGTAGTTGCCCGTCGGAAGTCCCGAGGTCGTTCCCCACATGTTGAAGTAGGTGTTCGTCGAGGACTCCTGCGAGGTGGCGTATACGAGGCTCTTCCACGAGAAATAACGCACCGATCCGTAGTAACTCGAAATCAGGTCGTCGCCGCCGCTCAGGTCGGGCATGGCCTGCGCATGGAACAGGTCGGGGCACTTGCCGTAGACCATGAAGAGCATCTTTTCGGCCTGGGCCTGGGTCTTGTAGATGTCGTCCTGCGTGGGACTGCCCTCGGGAACGACATCCAGGAAATCGCAGGATGCGGCCGCGAGAAGGAGGGCTAACGCCATTGTTATTTTTTTCATAACGGTATCTTCTTTTGGATTAGAATTGGTATTGAACGCCGATTTTCGCCGTCCGCTGCAACGGGTAGGACAGGCCGTGGCCGCCGCCCTTTTCGGGGTCCCAGTAGTCGAACGGGGAGATGACGAAGAGGTTGTTGCCCGACAGGTAGACGCGGAGTTTCTTGATGGTGTAGCCCAGTTCCACGGTTTTCAGGCGCAGGTATTTGGCGTCGTGGATGTAGAAAGTCGAACTCTGGGTGTTGTTGGAGCTTAACTGCGAGGTCAGGCGCGGATAGGCCGCGTCGGCGCGGTTGTTGTCCTCCGACCAGTGGTTGTCGGCGATGTACTGCGTGATGCCGTAGCCGAAGTGCGAGGCGTCGCAGAACGGGTGCATGTTGTACATCCGCAGCGATACGTTGGATGCGCCCTGGAACATGAACGAGAAGTCGAGCCTGCGCCACTTCACCGTCGCGCCGATGCCGTACTGGATTTCGGGAACGGTCGGGCTGCCGGCCGTCGTCACGTCGTTGCCGTCGACGATGCCGTCGCCGTTCAGGTCGCGGTACTTGATGTCGCCGACCGTGTAGTTGCCGAACTGCTGTTTGGGCGAGTTGTCGATCTCCTCCTGCGAGGTGAACAGCCCGTCGGCGACCAGCACGCCGGTGATGGCGTTGACCGGATGTCCCACGACCGACATGTAGTCGTACATCAGGTCGCCTTCATCCTTCTCGACCACTTCGTTGCGCGAGAAGGTGAACGTGCCGCGCAGGCTCAGCGACCAGTCCTTGTTGAACTGCTTGTTGTAGACGGCCGAAAGGTCGACGCCGTGCGATTTCACACGTCCGATATTGCCGTAGGGCGTAACGCCCAGCAGGCCCGTCGACGAAGGCAGCGAGGTGCGCCGCATGAAGATGCCCGTACGGTCTTCGGTGAAGTAGGCGGCTTCGATGTTCAGCGCGTTGAACAGTCCCAGTTCGAGACCGACGTCGAGTTTCTTGGCCTCCTCCCACGTCGCGTTGGGGTTGCCGTAGGTGGTGATCTTCGGGCCTTTGCCCTGGGAGTTCCAGTTGTAGTAGAATCCCGATTCTTCGCCCATGGCCACGATGGAGCGGTAGGGGAAGCGCTCGCCCAAGGCGTCGTTGCCCGCCAGACCGTACGATACGCGGATCTTCAGGTTGCTGACCGTCTTGCGGATGCCGTCCCAGAACGACTCGTTGGAGATCACCCAGCCGGCCGCCGCCGAGGGGAAGAAACCCCAGCGTTTGCCGGGAGCGAAGTTCTCCGAGCCGTTGTAGCCGAAACTGGCCTCGAACAGGTAGCGGTTGTCGAATCCGTAGGTCACGCGGCCCGCCATGCCCTGCTCGCGGTAGGGCAGCAGGTTCTCCTCGCTCGTGCCGGCGATGTTGTTCTTCTTCTCGTTCATGCGGTAGACGAACATGGCTCCCACGTCGTGTTTGCCGAATTTGCGGGCGTAGTTCAGCGAGGCTTGCAGCGCGTAGCGGCGGTGGCCGCCGTTGCCGTCGGTGCTGGTCAGGTAGGTCGTGCCCGTGTCGCCGATCGAGTTGGTGATGAGATTGGCCGTGCCGTCGGGGTTGAGCGAACTGCCGTCCTCGACCTTGAAATAATAGGGGGTTGCCGTGCGGTAGGTCGCCGAATAGGTGTAGTTGTAGAATGACGCCGTGAGGTTGGCGCTCAAGCCCTTGGTGAAGAAATCCAGGTTCTGGTCCAGCGTGAAGGCCGTCGTCATGTAGGAGTAGTAGCGCTTGCCGTAGCCGCGGGACAGCTTGGCCAGCGGGTTGAGGTCGGTGGCGCCGGTGTCCCACGAGGCGTTGTTGCCGTAGCGCACGAACGTGTCGCCCTCCTCGGCCGGGAGCGTGGCCGGGAAACGCACCGGATTGGCGCGCATCGAGTAGTAGAACAGGTTGCCGATGTCCTCGATCGGGCGGGTGTTGTACTCCAGCTGGGCGTTGACCTTGATGCCGACGACCGTCGTCTTGGTGATGTTGGCGCTGACGTTGCTCTGGAAGATGTATTTCTGGTGGTTCATCTTCACGTCGTAGGGGTTCTGCTCGATGTCGGCGATGATGCCGTTTTCGTTCGAAACCGCTGCGTTGAGGAAGTAGCTGACCTTACGGCCGCCGCCGCGGATGTTGAGGTTGAGGTTCTGGTTGACCGAAAAATCCTTGAACATCAGGTCGTACCAGTCGTTGTTCGGATAGAGGTACTTGTTGAGCCCCGCCTTCGTGCCGTTGATCTTGTCGGCCGAGTAGAACGGCTGGTAGGCGTGGAGCGTTCCGGTCTCCTTGGCGGTGTTGAAGACGGCCTCGTTGTAGAGCTGCATGTAGGTCACGCCGTCGGCCACCTGCTGTACCATCGTGGGCATCGAGAAGGTGTTTTCCAGACGGACCGAGACGTTCATCTTCTCCGAGTTGCGGCCGTTTTTCGTGTTGATGAGGATGACGCCGTTGGCGCCGCGCGAACCGTAGACCGAGGTCGCCTGGGCGTCCTTGAGCACCGAGAACGACTCGATCGACTCGGGAGGCATGTTGTTGAGCATGTTGCTCAACACCTCCACGCCGTCGAGGATGATCAGCGGCGAGTTGCTCGACCCGAAGGTCGAAATGCCGCGGATGTAGAACGAGGCGCTGTCGTAGCCGGGTTCGCCCGAGGTCTGGCGCGAGATCATGCCGGCGATGTTGCCGGCGAACGCCGTGGTCAGCGAACTGGAGGTGATATTCAGGTCGGAGGGTTTTACGGAGGTGATCGAAGCGACCATCGACTCCTTTTTCTGCGTGCCGTAGCCGATGACCACGACTTCGTCGAGCGCGTTGCTCTGCTCGGCGAGCGATACGAGTTTGAACAGCTCGGTGTCCTCGACGTGGAGCTTCTTCGTGTCGAAACCGACGTACGAGAAGGTCACGTATTTCGATTTGGCGGGAATGGTGAAGGTGTACGAGCCGTCGCCGTTGGTGATCGTGCCGGCCGTCGTTCCTTCGACGTAGATCATCACGCCGGCCAGCGGGGAGTTGTCGGTGCCGGAGATCACCGTGCCGCTGACCGTTTGGGCGACGTCGCGCGAACCGCTGGCGGCCTGGTAGATGCGGACCTGCGTGCCGCCGACCGAATACTGAAGGCCGACGTCGGGCAGGATCTGGTCGAGAATCCGGTTTGCGCTTACGTTTTTCTCCCTGACCGTTACGACCTTGGTCAGGATCGGTTTTACTTCATCCGCATAGATGAACCGCAGATCGCTCTGCGCCTCGATGGATTCGAGGATCTCCCGGATGCTTGCATCGGCTGCATCTATCGTTACATAGATGCTCCGGATCTGTGCGAGGAGATTTCCCCCCCCCACGCGAGGCATAGGGTTCCGGACAGCAGCAGCGCGGCGACGAATCGCAGGACTGCCGGAAAATGCCCGTTCCCGGGTGCTTTTTGGCGAGTTTCTTCCATAATGGTTTTAATTGGTTCTGGTTGGTAATTGGTTTGGTTTCGAAATACAGAGTGCATGGTTTGGGCCGTTTTTTGGCCGGATGTGTGTTTTTTTGTAGGAGCAAATTGAATTTAAGGGTTTTGTGGACTATTCCATTTGCAAATATAGAAATTATGCAAATAAAATGCAAGCATTTCTTTGATTTTGATTTTTTCTTTTTGGAAGAAGGAGTGAAGCGCGGAGGCATTGGGGAATATTTTCTTTCCGGCCTGGCGCAGCTCCACTACCGGGGAAACTTTGAAATTTGCGGGATTGAACAGCCGTTTATCCCTCCTATGACAATTACTGCCGCTTTAAAGCGGTGTGGGTTGGACGCTCAGTCCATAGCAGATCGGATATTGGAACTTTAACTGACAGGTGATGGGATGAAAAATAGATTGGACGTCCTGCTGGTGGAAAAAGGCTTTTTTCCCAGCCGGGAAAAAGCCAAAGCGGTTATTATGGCAGGGCAGGTGTATGTAGACAACCAAAAAGCGGATAAGCCGGGAATGGCTGTGGATTCCAATGCGGATATTCAGGTCCGGGGGGACACGCTGAAGTATGTCAGCCGGGGAGGGCTGAAGCTGGAAAAAGCGATACAGGTGTTTCCCATCTCCTTGCAGGATAAAATCTGCGTAGACATCGGCGCCTCCACCGGCGGATTTACCGATTGTATGCTGCAAAACGGTGCGGTTAAAGTGTATGCTGTGGATGTAGGCTACGGACAGTTGGCATGGAACCTTCGCAACGATGCGCGGGTGGTCAACTTGGAAAGAACCAATATCCGTTATGTAACCAAAGAACAGGTTCCTCTGCCGATTGATTTTATCAGCGTGGACGTATCATTTATCTCATTAAAGCTGGTACTTCCGGTAGCGGCTTTGCTGTTAAAAGAAGAAGGGGAAGCGGTTTGTCTGGTAAAACCCCAGTTTGAAGCCGGCCGGGAAAAGGTCGGAAAAAAAGGGGTGGTTCGAGACAAAAATACTCATATAGA